>Ga0334899_1000319_pt1 | contig 64794 bp, 45 predicted proteins | sample GraSluR3_MG_FD_207219 | JGI IMG/M metagenome (GOLD analysis project Ga0334899, IMG submission 207219) | Sludge microbial communities from methane-producing bioreactor in Wageningen University, Netherlands - Granular Sludge_8_08-R3 | ecosystem: Engineered > Bioreactor > Anaerobic > Unclassified ...
GTTGTCATCTGGAAACCTTCGCTGAAACTCAAAGATCGTGAGGCTTTCAAACTTCTTCTCCATAGTAGTAATTTTAGTCTCCCGAATATACTAACTTTTCGGCTATTACTTACATGCCTAATTCAAAAATGCTTTTAGCTAATTGCACTACATACGTGGAAATGACTTGGAAACACACCCCAAAAGCTTAAAGAGACTATGGTTTGCAACCACTCCAAAATGGATTTTCCATATCAACTATCTTCGAAAATGCTATTGCTGTGGCTATTACAACTATGCTTTATAATAGTTTTAACAACTCCATTAAAACTATTACTTTTACAAAAAAAATAAATTTCGCTATGCAAAGAGATAATACAGTTTTCAACCTGATAGATCAGGAGAAACAGCGCCAGATGCACGGCATTGAGCTTATTGCATCGGAGAATTTTGTTAGCCCACAGGTACTAGAGGCCATGGGCTCGGTTCTTACCAACAAGTACGCCGAGGGGTACCCCGGTGCACGTTACTATGGCGGATGCCAAATTGTGGACCAAACCGAGCAGCTAGCCATCGACAGGCTAAAGGAGCTTTTTGGCGCAGAGTACGCCAACGTACAGCCCCACTCGGGAGCACAAGCCAATATGGCCGTATTCATGGCCGTAATGCAACCTGGCGACACATTCCTTGGTTTGGACCTTTCGCACGGAGGACACCTGTCGCACGGTTCGCCAGTAAATATGTCGGGTATTTGGTACAACGCCCTATCGTACGAAGTGAGCAGGGAAACCGAAACGGTTAATTACGACCAGATGGAGAAACTTGCCCTAGAGCACAAGCCCAAGCTAATTGTTGGTGGAGCATCGGCCTACTCACGTGAGTGGGACTACAAGCGTATGCGTGAGATTGCCGATAGGATTGGTGCAATCCTAATGATTGATATGGCTCACCCAGCCGGACTAATTGCTGCTGGCCTACTAGAAAACCCTGTTAAGCACGCACACATAGTTACTTCAACAACTCACAAGACCCTACGTGGCCCTCGTGGTGGCATTATCCTTATGGGTAAAGATTTTGAAAACCCATGGGGGCTAAAAACACCTAAAGGGGTTACCAAGATGATGTCGCAAGTGCTAAACAGCAGCGTTTTCCCCGGTGTTCAGGGTGGCCCTCTTGAGCACGTAATCGCCTCAAAGGCCGTTGCTTTTGGCGAGGCGTTACAGCCAGAGTACAAGGAGTACCAAACCCAAGTTAAGAAAAATGCTGCCGCCATGGCGCAGGCATTTATCAACAAGGGCTACAAGGTGGTTTCGGGTGGAACCGACAACCACTCCATGCTAATTGACCTAAGGCCAAAATTCCCTGAGATTACAGGTAAAAAGGTTGAAAACACCTTGGTTCTTGCAGATATCACCATTAACAAAAACATGGTACCTTTCGATTCTCGTTCCCCTTTCCAAACCTCAGGAATACGAGTTGGGACACCCGCCATTACAACCCGTGGTCTTAAAGAGCAACATATGGCTACCATAGTTGATCTGATAGATGAGGTAATCTCGAATATCGACGATGAGAAGGTGATAGCTTCTGTTCGCGAAAAGGTAAATAAGCTCATGGAAGATTTCCCCTTGTTTGCTTGGTAAGCCTAATTGTAAGCATTAAGCAAAGCCCCTGGTTACCCCAGGGGCTTTTTTATATCAAGACTACAACCAAATTGATAAAAAATATTCTACCTTTGAAATGATCAACCTTAAAACCAATACCCAATGGAACCCTTCTATATTAACCTAAACCAAACAACCGAAACTGGCAACAGGTATAAAAAGTTTTTGGTTATCCTCATGATCCTATTCTTTGCCGCTGCAATTTTATCATTCCTAATGCTTAATCAGCAAAACGACCCCAGAGAGTGGATTTTTCTTGCATTTGGTATCTACGGCTTAGGTTTTGTCTACTTTGCATACGCAGGACGTAAAGCCAAAATTTATTTTAAAGCCGATGATTTTGCCATTGAGTACCAATTTGGATTCTTTCTGAAAACACCCACTAGCATCATGTGGGACGTGATTAAGAAGGTTCGAATAGGGCCAACGTACATTACCTTTTCAAAAAAATCGGGAAAAAGCAAAAAGGTTCATATTGGCTGGCTTCCCTACGCTAAAGTTATTGAGATTAAGAACAAGGTTAACTCATTCGCTCAAGATCAAGGGATTGAGGTAGAGGTTGCAGAATTTACAAAGGAAGGATAGCTAGCGAAAAAGCCTTGCCCAAATGCTCTGCCTAGGCCTATGGGCACGGGTTGTAAATGTTGGACATCCAGGCTCTCCCTTCCGCCTAGATACGGGGGGTATGTACTGCTTCATATCCCGATTATAAACACTGCTGGGGTATAGAATCGATTTCAGCTGCTCATCGTCAATAACTTCCTTATCCACAACATTTGCTGCAAGAAGTACTGTTCTGGGGAGGTGAAAGTCTGGTAAACTAAACACAATATCAGATATTGCTTTTAACGCTTTGGGCTGCGAATGTTTGTACCTTATAACAACACCATGGAATAGCCTCTGCGCTTGAAGTTCATTGGTGCAGCTGGTCTGCTTTACCAAACGCCATTGCACCTGGGGTGAGTTAAGGCTCGAGTCAAGACCTATCAGCTCCTTTACCCTATTGGCCAAGAGCTCATAATAGTTGGTTCTCCAGTCGTCTTTACTTAGCGGATAATGGGAGTAAACTATGTCTACCTCAATAGGTATTAGGCCATTCCCTAACAAAGGGAATATTGCGCTTGGCTCCAGAGCAAACAATGCGTAGCCATTGGCCAAAGAAATAGTCCGAACCTGCTCAGCATTGTACTTATCAACATAAATCGTTGTTAAACCTTCGTCAAACCATTCCGAGTTCGCTATAGGATGGTCAAGCAAATCGACAGTAAATATCAACTCATTTTCATCCTGTGCCAACGTTGCAGTAATAGTGAAAAACAAAAAGGTAGTAGTTAAAAAAATTTTATGCATAAACCACTTGTCAGCTGTTTGGGTAACGCAAAAATAGCAATCTTATTACATAAAGCCTACTGGCACGAATTATGTATAACCTCATCTGTATCATAAAAAAGAGAACCCATGAAACGGATTATTGCACTAGTAATTGTAGCGTTACCCATATCTGCCTACAGCCAGCTATTTGGACTACGAACTCCGGGTTGGGTTAAGAATCCTCCCAAATCGGAAACAAGTTTTTATGCAGTTGGCCAAGGATCGTCGCCAACGCTTGATGTGGCAGAGCGTAAAGCCAGGCTAAATGCCGGCGTGGTACTAGCAGAACAGGTTGAACCCGCTATTGAAAGTGAGACCACTAGGCTCGAAACGGTTGTTAGTAACAACAAGGTGCTAAAGGAAAAAATTCACGTAATACGAAAAACGGTTGTAGCCACGCTTCACGACACAAGGGTAATTGAGAAGCACTCCACTGAAAGGAATGGCACACACACGGTATACATCCTGGTTGAGATGCCACGAAAGAATATATCAAGATCCATTGTGGATCAAGTGAAGAGCGATAAGGAGCTTCACGAAGCGGTTGTGAAATCGAAACCATACAAGGAGCTACTGGCCAACGCCCAGTAATACCAAAAGCTCAGGGAGGGGTGCAAACAAAAATATTTTTGTTTGCACCCCTCCCTTATTTAGCAATGTAACGGTTAGCCTAGGCTACATCAAACTTTTAACAATCTCCTTAACCTTTGCAACCTTCTCATCAAGCATATCCTTAGTTTTTGCCTCGGCAATAAACCTTAGGTATGGCTCGGTGTTCGATGGGCGAATGTTGAACCACCAATCGGGGAACTCCACCCTGTAGCCATCAAAATCGAACGAAGCGGTTGGTTTCTCAAGCGATGTGAAATGATCGCGAACCGCATCCATGGCATCCTTCTTCCGATCGATGCGGAAGTTGATCTCACCTGAGTTGGCATATGTTTCAATGCGCGAGATTAGCTGCGACAGAGTGAGCCCCTCCTTTTTAAATCGTGCAATGACATCAAGAATAATAAGACAGGCCATTAGCCCCGAGTCGGAGTAGTAAAAATCGCGGAAGTAGTAGTGGCCTGCCAGCTCCCCACCATAAATGCCCCCAATTTCGCGCAGCTTATGGGCAGCAAAGGCTCTTCCCACACGCCAAGTACGCATTTCGCCTCCAAGCGGTTTTAGGTACTCACCCACAGCCTTAGATGTTCTAATATCCTGTAGCACCAAGCCCTTCTCCCCTTTTTCCTCAAGAAAGTAGTGGCCTAGCAGCGCAATCATCAGGTCGGGCGAAATGAACCGACCGTTCTCATCAACAAACATCACTCGATCGGCGTCACCATCGAAAATTACCCCAATATCACACTTCTCGTTTTTCACAAGGTTCTGAAGATCAACCACGTTCTCGGGCACTAAAGGATTGGCCTCATGGTTTGGGAATGTCCCATCGAGCTCATCGTATATGTACATGGGCGTATCTCCCAGTAACTCCTTAATTAGCAACGCTGCCATACCGTTAGAGCAATCTATACCTATACGCAAATTGCTGTAATCGGCAACATACTTCTTTAAAAACGATAAGTACTCACCTCTAACCTCAAGCTGTTTAACTTCACCAGGCGTTTGCGACTTAACGATGGGTGCTCCCTCCTTAATTCGCTGCTCAATCTGCTTTAGTCCAGTGTCGTAACCTACGGGCAAGGCGTTTTTGCGAGATACCTTCATCCCGTTGTACTCCTTGGAGTTATGCGAGGCGGTAATCTGAACCGAAGCGTTAAACTCGTACTTAGCTGTTGAGTAGTACACCATAGGAGTAGTAGCCAGCCCAACATCGTACACATCGGCGCCCGCATCGGTAATACCCTTGGCGAGATATTCAAATATCTCATCGGACGATACCCTGACGTCGCGGCCAACCAATACCTTTTGGGTGTTAAGTAGTTCTACCAAAAAGTAGCCAATCTTGTAGGCATCGTCCTTGTTAAAATCCTTGTTATAAATGCCCCTAATGTCATATGCATGAAATGCTCCCATAATCTATAATTTTTTCCAAAAATAAGAATTTTAGCCCTTTTAGCCATCATTTAAACCAAAGGCAACGGCAATTTGTTTACACATAGCATCAAATTGGTGCTGATCGACAAAAAGAACCAACAATATCTATATGGGATAAACTTTTTTCTAAAAAAAAAGCCTCCTAAATTTCTGATTGAACGATTGTTGAAAAAAATCAGCGTGTTGTCCAACATTTTTTGTTCCCTATAATATGCCTTACAACATAATTACTGTTTATATTTGCCACGAGATAACAAATTTCAATTGATTGTTTTTGTTGGGAAAACAAATCAAAACTAAAGGGACTAGCTATGTTTAAAAAGATTCTAATTGCCAATAGGGGCGAAATTGCTGTGCGCATAATTCGCTCATGCAGAGAGTTGGGCATCCGCTCAGTTGCAGTATATTCCGATGCCGACCGTGGCGCTATGCATGTTCGTTATGCAAGCGAAGCCTACTACATTGGCCCATCGCCATCGCGCGAAAGCTACCTTGATGCCGATAAGATTATTCAGGTTGCATTGCAGGCCAATGTGGATGCAATTCATCCGGGGTACGGTTTTCTGTCGGAGAACGCTGATTTTGCACGCAGGTGTAGTGAGGTAGGCATAAAATTTATAGGCCCATCGAGTGAAGCCATTACCCAAATGGGCGATAAAATTACCGCCCGCCAAACCATGATTGCCGCAGGGGTCCCTGTGGTTCCCGGAACACAGCAGAGCGTTTCAACCCCCGATGACATCTCGAAAATTGCAGAGGAAGTTGGGCTGCCAGTTATGATAAAGGCTACTGCAGGTGGTGGTGGCAAGGGGATGCGCTTGGTCCGAGATCCAAAAGACTTATTCTCTGCTGTAAAGATGGCGCAATCCGAAGCCATGTCGTCGTTTGGTAACGATACAGTTTACATCGAGAAGTACATCGAATCGCCTCACCACATTGAATTTCAAATCCTAGCCGATAAGCAAGGGAACACAGTGCACCTATTTGAGCGGGAGTGCTCTGTGCAGCGTCGCCACCAAAAGGTGGTGGAGGAAACGCCTTCGCCTTTCATTACCCCCGAACTCCGAGAGCGTATGGGCGAAGCAGCAATTGCTGCAGCAAAAGCCGTGAATTATGAGGGTGCAGGTACAATTGAGTTCCTTGTGGATGCACATCGGAACTTCTACTTCCTTGAGATGAATACCCGGCTACAAGTAGAGCATCCAATAACCGAACGAACAACAGGGGTTGATATCGTGAAAGAGCAGATTAATATTGCTGCAGGCAAACCCTTGTCGTTTAAACAGGAAGAGGTGTTCCAGTTTGGCCACTCCATCGAGTGCCGTATATCGGCGGAAGATCCATTCAATAATTTTATGCCAAGCCCTGGGGTTGTTCGGCATATTAGCGAGCCTAACGGTCTAGGTATAAGAACTGATGGGTATGTATACGAAGGTTACGAAATTCCCATGCACTACGACCCCATGATAAGCAAGGTTATAACTTGGGGCAGAACTCGAGCCGAGGCCATCGAAAGAATGCGAAGAGCACTTTATGAGTATAAGATCACAGGCGTTAAAACATCAACAAAATTCCTTGAACGAATTATGGTGAATAAGAACTTCAGGGAAGGAACATACGATACCCATTTTATTGAAAAGCATAGCGAGGAGCTACTCACCCCTTGCGCCAGCGAAAAATCAGTTAGTGTAGATATGGCCATAATTGCAGCCTATATCGACTATACCAATAAAATGGAGAAGACCGCATTGGGCGACTTTACCCTAACGCGTACAAACGATAAATGGAAGGAGTACGCATTAAAAAAATCAATTCAAAGGATTTAGCCATGGCAATAGATATTAAAATTGGTGATCGCGAGGCGAATGTCCGTCTTATTAAGAAGGATGGTTCAAAAGCCACAATTGATGTGGATGGCATTACGTACGAAGTTGACATCGTTATGGTGGAAGAGGGTGTGTACTCCATCCTGCACAACGGAAAATCGTATAGCGTAGAGATGATTCCCGGTAATGGGCCCAAAAACTACTTTGTAAATACCTACACCTCTGCCCATGAGGTTGAGATTATTGATGCGCAAAGCCGGTACCAAAAGAGCAGGAATAAGGATAGCATAGAGTCAACAGAAAAGATAATCACCACTCCAATGCCCGGCAAGGTTGTGCGTATTCCCGTAGCCGAAGGGCAAAAAGTTACGAAGGGTGATACTCTAATTGTTATTTCGGCCATGAAGATGGAGAGCGATTACAACGCTACCCTGGATGGTATTGTTAAAAAAATATATGTAAACAAAGGCGACTCCGTGGCCAATAACCAACCACTTATCGAACTAGAATAACCTGAGAAAATATGGATAGCTTAGAAAAAAAATTCTCCCTGTTTGAGCAAAAAGTAAAACAAGCTGAACAGGGAGCAGGCAAAGAGCGTATTGCCAAGCAGCATGAGGCTGGGAAAAAAAGTGCCCGTGAACGTGTAGCAGAGCTACTAGATCCTAATACCTTTAATGAGTTTGACAAGCTGGTAACACATCGATCGCATGAGTTTGGGATGGACAAAACGAAGATACCCGGCGATGGGGTTATCACGGGTTACGGGAAAATTGACGGCCAGCTGGTTTACGTTTACGCGTACGATTTTACAGTGCTGGGCGGTACCCTTAGCCGAGCCAATGCCGATAAGATTATTAAGCTACAGAATATGGCGCTTAAAACGGGGACTCCCATTATTGGCCTAAACGACTCTGGTGGTGCTCGTATCCAAGAGGGTGTGCAAAGCTTAGCGGGTTACGCCGAAATTTTTTACAACAACGTGAAGAGCTCTGGAGTAATCCCTCAGATAACCTGCATCATGGGGCCCTGTGCTGGTGGAGCAGTATACTCCCCTGCCCTAAACGACTTTATCATCATGGTGAAAGATACCAGCTACATGTTTGTAACGGGCCCCGATGTAATTAAGGCAGTTACCCATGAAGATGTGACCAAGGAGGACCTTGGAGGAGCAACCACCCACAATACCAAAAGCGGAGTAGCACATTTTATGGCCGACAACGAGGAGCAAGCATTAATGCTTATACGTGAACTTATGGGATTTATACCGGCCAACAACATGGAGCATGCCCCTGAGTATCCCACAACAGACGACCCATATAGGGAAGATGAAGCGATACAAACAATTGTCCCTGCCGACCCAAATAAACCATATGATATAAAGGAGCTACTTCTAGTTGTACTCGATGATAAAAACTTTCTGGAGGTACAGGCTCACTTTGCTAAGAACATTGTGGTGGGGTTTGGCCGAATGGCAGGACAAACTGTAGGCATAGTGGCCAATCAGCCTGCATACCTAGCGGGGGTCCTTGATATTGATTCCTCAGTTAAGGCTGCCAGATTTATTCGATTCTGCGATGCATTCAATATTCCCCTAATTACTTTTGTTGATGTCCCAGGATTTTTACCAGGAGTTAACCAGGAGGAAAATGGCATAATCAAACATGGAGCAAAGCTTCTTTATGCATACGCCGAAGCAACAGTGCCTAAAATAACGGTAATTACTCGAAAGGCATATGGTGGAGCATACTGCGTTATGTCGAGCAAGCAGGTAGGGGCCGATGTGAATTATGCCTACCCCACCGCCGAAATAGCCGTAATGGGCCCCGAGGGGGCGGTCAACATTATCCATCGGCACAGCATAAGCAACGAAGAGGAGCGGCAAAAGCTCATTGATGAGTACCGCGAAACGCTGGCCAACCCCTACAAAGCAGCAGAGCTAGGATATATCGACGAAATTATTTACCCCAAGCAAACTAGAGCCAAACTTATTCAGGCCTTGGAACTTACCCAAAACAAGAGTCAACAACAGCCACCACGAAAGCACGGAAACATTGTACTATAAAGAGATGTCTATCAGCAAAAAAACATTTTTTTGTGCGTTTGGCTAAAAAAAACCACATTTTTTTTGGTTGGTTTGGCTAAATACAATATTTTTGCATTCGCAATTGAGGCGATGGTTAGTGGAGTTTAGCTAAATTGACATACTGCGGAAATAGCTCAGTTGGTAGAGCACAACCTTGCCAAGGTTGGGGTCGCGAGTTCGAGTCTCGTTTTCCGCTCAACAAAAAAAGCGGATGCAGTCCGCTTTTTTTCTATCAACACTTTTCTTTTCGTAATGGGCCCGGATGGTGGAATTGGTAGACACGCAGGACTTAAAATCCTGTAGCCATTGCGGCTGTGCCGGTTCGACCCCGGCTCCGGGTACCAAGCAAAAGCCTGACCTCACGTCAGGCTTTTTTTGTATTAGCACCCTCCGCATCGAAAAAATAGTAAGACGGGGCGATCCGTTCCCGAATCGCCCCGCTGCTTGCTAACAAATCTAACGTGCTGTAAACACCTAAACTAACTAAAACATGGAAAAAACTACTGATAATCGGGTAATGCATTCATAAGCTTTTGGCGTGAGAAGAAGATTCGGCTCTTCACGGTGCCAATCTTTAGATTAAGCTTATCGGCAATCTCCTTGTACTTATAGCCTGACGTATGCATCTGAAATGGGATGCGGAAATCGTCGTCGAGCTCGTTCACCTTCTGATTTATCTCGCTATGCGAGTAGGTTGACTCTGGCCCCTCATCGAAAGTACGTCCATTGACCAAGTACTGGTTGTCGCTCGAGTCGAATGTGGTACGCTGCTTAACCGCCTTGCGATAATTGTTAATAAAGGTATTCTTCATTATGGTGAAGGTCCATGCCTTTATGTTTGTATTATCTTCAAACTTATCCTTATAGGTTAAGGCCTTTAGATAAGTCTCCTGAAGCAGGTCGCGAGCATCCTCAGGATTGGCTGTTAAACTGTAGGCAAACCTTTCCAGATTTGGCTCAAGCTCAATTAGTGCTGTGTTGAATTCTGCTGTTGACATATTGATATGGTTTAAGTTTTATTTTTAATCAGTCTAAATAAATGTTTATGCAAATATACGACAGGATTAAACAAAACCAAATCGAAACCTCAACATCCGGCCCTGTATCTAATAGCATTCTAAATAAAACACTAGGCTTACCCACTGTTTATCTAAGGCTTATCGACTTTTTGTCTAAATTAATTCTAAATAAGTAGATTGAGAGTGAAAAATTATTCGAAAACCAACTCTAACTGTATGTCAACTACTTATGAGGACAAATATGGAGGCTTATGGATTAGCCTTGATCCACAGGGTGCTATTTATTCGAGAGGATACTACTACCTATTTAACCTGCTTACTTAAAAACTGGGTGAATTGGTTTGCTGACGACACCTTGTGAACTCCCTTGGGAATATCAAGCTCATTTACCTCAACCTGATGCCCGGTTACTACAAGCACTGCATTTGGCAACTCGTTCTTGAGTTTTTCAAAGTGTTTGGCAAAAACATCCTTAGGCATTGAAACAGTAAAAGCGGCAAAAAGAACCTCGATACCCTGTTTCGTGGCAACCTTTATCACATCATCTATGGGAACGGTTTGACCCAGGTAGGTGGTGCTGTACCCCTGCGTCAGAGCGAGATAGTTAAAGTATAGCAACCCTATTTCATGCAGCTCACCCTCGGGTAGGTAAAAGAGAATTCTGCTTTGGCGCGATGTCTTCACATTTAAATCGAGGGTTGCCTTTATTATTGCGTTACGAAGGATGTTGGAGGTAAAATGCTCCTGTGCAGGTACAATGCCACCCGATTGCCATAGCAGGCCCATCCTTTTTTGAAAGGGCACCAAAAGATTCTCATAAGTCCACTCGAAACCCCGCTCCTTTACAAACTCATTCAGCTTACCCACAAAGGATTCCTCATCCATATTAATTGCTGCAGTGAGTAGGCTCTCGGGAACTGGAGGTGGACCAACATACTTGTTGCCCTGGTTAATTATTGTTGACATTTCGTCATGTGACATCCTGGAGATGCGGCTTATCCTATACCCAACGCTCAAAAGCATCTTAATGTTAAGAGCCAACCTCAGGTCATCTTCGGAATACCTTCGGATATTTGTATCGGTACGGTCTGGTGAGAACATCTCGTACCGTTTCTCCCAAACCCTTATGGTATGAGGCTTTATGCCTGTTAGAACAGAGAGCTGCTTTATGCTATACATAATTACTGTGCGTTGTCATCAATGCTTAAACAACTGATTGGTAATTTAGTTCATTACCGCTATGGCGCAAAGACAATTAGGTTAAAGCTTTCGAATTAGCATGATTCCATCGCGCAGTGGCAAAAGGACCTGCTCCAGGTTATGGGCATTGGCAACCTTGTCGTTAAAATCCATAACACCTTTGGTATATGCATCATCGGGCTCGTTAAGTAAAACCTTTCCTCCCCACAATACATTATCGGCCAAAATGTACCCGTTGGTTTTAACCTTAGGCAAAACCATTTCAAGGTATTGGGGATATTGGCGTTTATCGCCATCAATTAGCACTAGGTCAAACTCCTCGTCGAGTTTGGGAATGATATCCAATGCGCTGCCAACATGCAGAGTTATCTTACTATCAACTCCTGCCCTACGAAAAAAATCCAGAGCTGTTTCGCAAACCTCATCGTTAACCTCAATGGTGTGTAGCTGCCCTCCTTCGGCTAGCCCTTTGGCCAAGTATAAAGCCGAGTAGCCCGTATATGTTCCAATCTCGAGTATTCTGTGGGGCCTAAGCATCCTACTTAGCATCTCAAGCAGTTTTCCTTGGATTGGACCGCTCAGCATACGTGGCTGCAAGCTAGTTAAGTGGGTATGCCTATTCAGCTCATACAGCACTTTATCCTCGCGAGTAGTATGCTTTAATAGGTAGTCCTCCATATCGTTGGAATGATACAAGCCAGTTTCCATTACTTATAAATTAAGGTTGTTAAGCTCTCGGGCGAAAGAATTTCGTTGGCAACTCTGAGCAAATCATCAGTTGTTATAGCCTCTATTCGAGCATTGATGTCACTATAACTTTCAACCGAGTTGTAAAACATGTAGCTCCTTGCCACGCTTAGCATGAGCGACTCGTTATTCTCCGATGCAATGGCCATTTGCCCAATTAGCTGCCGTTTGGCTTTAGCCAGCTGCTGTACCCCAAACTTCTTTTCGCGCAGCACGCGCAGCTCATCGTGCAGTATTTCCATCGATTTATCAAAATTAGATTTATCGCTACCGAAGTAGATGCTGAAAACCCCTGTATCGGAGTATGGTGTATACGACGATTCAACGTTGTAGGCATACCCTGTTCGCTCGCGCAGGGCAAGGTTTAAGCGTGAGTTCTGGCCGGGCCCGCCCAGCACATTATTCAGCAGGTACATGGCCACCCTATTGGGGTGGTGCAAATCGTAGGCTCTGCAACCAACAATGGAGTGCTGCTGAAAAGTTCGTTTGCGAACTTCTTTTATCAAGGGCATTGTAGGTTCAAACCCAACTCGTGCAATCTTTCGGTGATTAGAAGTTACGGAGCCAAAGTATCGTTCAGCCAGCTTCACAACCCTTTTAAACGGGATATTGCCAATGGAACAAAACACCATCTGATCGGTATTATAGCATCGTTCCATAAAGTGGTAGATGTCGTTACGAGTAAAACGTTTTATGTGCTTCTTGGCCCCCAAAATATTTCGACCAAACGGATGGTTTGGGTAAAGTAGCTCCTCAAAATCATCGAAGATAAGCTCCGAAGGGGAGTCCTTGTAGGAATTTATCTCATCGAGCACAACATCCTTCTCCTTTGCCAGCTCCCTTTCGGGAAAAGTTGATCGAAACAGAATGTCGTAAGTAAGCTCAACGGCCCTATGGTAATCCTCCTTTAAAAAGGTTGAGTGAATAACCGTCTCTTCCTTGGTTGTGTATGCATTCAGCTCGCCCCCCACATCCTCGAGCCTACTATTAATATGGTATGCTTTACGCCGTTTAGTCCCCTTAAACAGCACGTGCTCGATAAAATGTGCTAGCCCATGCTCATGCTCCATCTCGTCCCTTGTACCCGCGTTAACCATCATGCAGCAGTACGCCACAGGCGAATCTGTTCGTCCGTGAATTATCCTAATACCGTTCTGAAGCGTATAATTTTCGAATGTCATTCGGCAAAAAAATTTAATCTGCAAACGTAGTGAATTACAACGATATGCCAAAGCAATATCTTAACCCTATGCAACACTCTCCATTGCTTACATACTTTGCGAAGTTGTCGACTGCTTAGAATCAATCAAAATAACCTTTCGTAGTAAGGCTAAGAAAACTGATAATCAACCGGGATACCAAAAACAAGGAATAATTTTACACATAATATTTGCTGATAAAATAAATTTGCATACTTTTGCAACCGCAAAACGCTGGTGCCATAGCTCAGTTGGTAGAGCAACGGACTGAAAATCCGTGTGTCCCCGGTTCGATTCCTGGTGGCACCACCCAAAACCTCAACCTAACCGGTTGGGGTTTTTTTGTCTTAAACCTACAGGCATTGAGATGCTTAGGCTATTAATAGGTAAACTATAGAAGAACCGAGCATCCGCTCGCAAAAACACGAATTATGCTTACCAACCTAAATAAACAGCACTTCAGAAAAAAGGAGATAACATGGCTAGCCGTATTCGCCATAATAATGATTCCACTTGGAACGTACCTGTTTGGCACCAAGGAATCTCCATTCTACTACACGCTAAGCATGATAGGTAACCGTTTGGGGTACAGACTAAACTTCATAATATGGGGTATAGTAACCGGATTGCTACTTACCTTTTTTATCATCAGACTGTTTGTTTTAAAATCATTTCACAACCAAAGGGCACGAAGGCTTTTGGTTTGGTCGCTTGTATTCCTGCTCCTCACGGTGCTAATACCCACCCTCGAACATTTGCCGGTACTAAAAGTATTCCATGTACTAGTTGCCATAGGGTTTGCTGTATCGCTTACCCTGTCACTCTATCTATTTATAAAACATCTCTCCTATAACGATCAAAAGGCACATAGCTCATCGATGGTAATGTTTTACATTGTGGTGGGGGGATCACTTTTAATGCTCTTCGTATTTGGAATGAATGGTATTTTTGAGCTGTTCTTCTTCATCTCTCTTTCAATATTTCTTGGAATTTTAAACAGAAAACTTTTCAAAAAAAGAGATTAATGCAACCCATCAACGGCATAATTATTGACCCAAATGTTGTCGCATTATTTGAAAAACTTTGAAAATTGATTTTTTTAGTTTTAATTTGATGAAGCATCCTCAAATAGCCCTAATTTGCCCAAAAGAAATTTTAACAATATGAAAACAGTAAAACTTATAGCCGCTTCACTTTCCTTTATAATCCTCACATCGTGCGGAGCACAACGGGTATCGGTTGGCAACTACGATGCCACTGACTGTAAACCCATACGACACACCGAGGGAAAAGATATTGCCCTTTTCTGGGAAATGGTACCTCTTAGAACCACGGAGAAAATGGTTAACCTAACGGATTATGAAAAGGTAGTTAAAAGAGACTTTTTTGACACCGTTATTTTTTATGGTACTGCGGGCATTTTTTCGTTTAAGACAGTAAAAATCTATGTGAAAGACTGCGCCGAGGAGCAGTAAATTACCCCTACAGTATTCAAACCCCTCCACAAAAGCATTGCTGAAATCAATCAGCTAAAGGACCACTATTTTTTTAGGGTTATTACTTTGCTTGTGCTCCAGACAACCAAAGTAAGATGTACTCAATATTTCTTCCCCTACTGCTTAACTATGTGTGCCAGGGTGTAAAGAGAATTGGAATAAAAATTTTAACTTTGCACCAATTTTCAGAAGGATATGAGCGAAAACAACATACTATCGAAACTAGAAGGGCTACGGCAAAAGTTTGAGGAGATTGGTCAGCAGATCACCGATCCTGCCGTGATGGCCGATATGAAGAAATACGTTAGCCTGAACAAGGAGTACCGTGACCTCGAACCCATTGTTGAGGCATACGACAAGTACAAAAACATCCTAAGCAATATTCAATCATCAAAATTACTGCTCAATACCGAAAAGGATGAGGAAATGCGTGAGATGGCCAAGATGGAGATTGAAAGCCTTGAGGAAGAGCAGGAACAGCTAGAAACAGCCATCAAACTACTGCTCGTACCTGCCGACCCGCAGGACAGTAAGAATGCGGTACTAGAGATTAGAGCTGGTACCGGTGGCGATGAGGCTAGCATTTTTGCTGGCGATTTGTACCGTATGTACACCAAGTTTATCGAACGTAAGGGCTGGAAGTACGAAGTATCTCATTTCTCCGAAGGCACGGTTGGGGGCTACAAAGAGGTGGTGCTCAACGTGAAGGGCAATGGGGTTTATGGGGTTCTAAAGTACGAGTCGGGGGTTCATCGTGTACAGCGTGTACCACAAACCGAAACTCAGGGCAGGGTTCACACATCAGCCGCAACGGTTGCAGTGCTTCCCGAAGCGGAGGAGTTTGATATTGATTTGAGAGTGGAAGACATTCGCAAGGACACGTTTTGCGCCTCGGGACCTGGAGGGCAAAGTGTTAACACAACCTACTCGGCCATTCGCCTAACGCACATCCCGTCGGGCATTGTGGTGCAATGCCAGGATCAGAAATCGCAGCTTAAGAACTACGATAAGGCTCTGGCAGAGCTAAGGACACGCCTTTACAACCTTGAGTACCAGAAGTATCTCGATGAAATTTCATCGAAGCGTAAGACCATGGTATCAACCGGCGACCGATCGGCCAAAATTAGAACATATAACTACCCCCAGGGTAGGGTCACCGATCACCGGATAAACCTTACCCTATACAACCTCTCCGCAATTATCGATGGCGAAATTGATGAGATTATAGAAAAGCTGCAGATGGCTGAAAATGCCGAACGGCTCAAGCTGAGTGAGGTATAGAGGTAGTAAAGCGCAAACTGTGCAACCCGTATTTTATACTCAAGTATAGGGAGCAAGTCATATCGAAGCAAGAATAAATCAGCGAATTAAATATGAATGCATCGCAACTATTTGAACAGATTAAGCTTAAAAAAAGTTTTCTGTGCGTTGGACTCGATACCGACCTAAACCGCATCCCTGAGTTCCTCCTATCAAAAGAAGACCCAATATTTGAGTTTAACAAGGCAATTGTTGATGCAACTGCTGAGTTTGCAGTGGCATATAAGCCTAATCTTGCTTTCTACGAATATTGCGGAGCAACCGGTTGGACTAGCCTTCAGAAAACCGTAAAGTATATCCGAACCAAGCATCCCAATATTTTTACCATTGCCGATGCCAAACGGGGCGATATCTCCAACACCTCACGGATGTACGCTCGCACGTTTTTCAACCATCTCGATTTTCACGCCATTACCCTGTCGCCCTATATGGGGCACGATACGGTTGAACCTTTCCTTACCTTTGAGGGAAAATGGGTTATACTCCTATCGCTAACGTCAAACAGCAGCTACGACGATTTTCAGCTTATTGAGAATGCCAAAAGTGGCAAGCGCTTGTACCAAGAAGTGTTGAGTAAGTCGATGCTCTGGGGCAACGAGAACAATATGATGTACGTGGTGGGTGCCACACGGGCCGAAATGCTCAAAGAGATTAGAGCGATTGCACCCGACCACTTTCTGCTAGTTCCAGGAGTTGGCGAGCAGGGCGGAAGCCTTGCCGATGTGGCCAGATATGGAATGAACAAGCAATGCGGTTTGCTGGTGAACTCTGCACGAGGAATTCTTTACACTGACCAATCGATGCGTTTTGCCGGCGCAGCTCGGGCCAAAGCAATGCTTCTACAAAAAGAGATGGAAGGCCTACTAAAAGAGGCTGGGCTAATTTAGCAGCGAACTGCTAATTGAGCCAAAAACAATTTCATCACTTCACTATCACCTATGTTAAGTGCTAGCACTTAACCAGAAATTGACATTTTAGGCTAAGTGCCAAGCCTTTACATCTACCCAATCTTTGCTTCAGAAGTAAAAAAAATTGGGAGCGTAATTAATCTGTTGTTAATACAAACGAGGACAAAGAGCTGTGATTCACCCGATATGGGGTAGTGATTCCAAGCTTGTTAAGCATATCGAGAGCCAAATAAGAAGAAGTAGGGGAAGAAAGCTAAAGGGCTTCGTAATGTTAATGGAGACCCAAAGTTTGTTCGAATAAAGGATTAGTTTAGCTAGTGTTACAGAGCTCACTTCGGTGGGCTTTGTTGTTTTATGCCGGTTAACACAATTCATTCTAACTTTCCACCCATTGTTAGTATGCTGTGAGCTTTAACCAAACACGCCCATTAGTCCAGCATCATTGGATATTGGTTAATATCCATAATTTGTAATGTCGAGTTTAATACGCTAACAACATTCGAATTACAATTAGAAAAACTGGTCGATAAAAGCCTGCTCCAACATTCGCTCACTCCAAACAGGACAAATTCAGACCATAAACAAGCAATTGGTGTTAAACAAATTGCTATATTGCAATATAAATCGATTTAGGTATGTGTTGATGAATTGTATACACTGCCAAATCAATCCAACGGATAACCACTTAACGTAATAATTGTGAGAGCCAAAACACTTAAACCATTAGCACTTGCCATAATCGTTGGGCTAAGTAGCTGTATCGGTAAAATTGACACACAAAGAGTTAGCATTATCCCCCAACCAGTTAGTATTAAGGGAGCAACGGGCGAATTTACAATCAACCCAAATACCACAATTGCCTACAATGATGATAGTCTGGCGTGGTTGGCTAGCTATGCGTCCATTCTTTGGGAGCAATACCTTGGTTTTCCGCTTAATCAAGAGCTTCGACTTGGGTCACAAGGCTCCGAATTTATTAGCATAAATATCAACAGCAAAACAGATGAAGCTATTGGTGATGAGGGGTACACACTTGATATAAGAAAAGATAGAGTTACAATTAATGCAAACACAAGAGCTGGTGCTCTTTATGGAGTGCAGACACTCCACCAGCTGCTAAGCACCAACCCCAGCGGGAAAATCCCTTACCTCAGCATTACCGATTACCCACGATTTGCCTACCGCGGGATGCATCTCGATGTTGCGCGCCATTTTCATCCGGTGGATTTTATTTACGAAATGCTTGACCATATGGCCTTGCATAAGATCAACACGTTTCACTGGCACCTGATTGATGATCAGGGGTGGCGATTAGAAATAAAAAAATACCCCAAGCTAACCGAAATTGGCGCTTGGCGTGCGGACATAAGCGACCGGCACTGGAACGACCGTCCACTGGAGGCCGCTAAGGGCAAGCCCGCAACCTATGGCGGTTACTATACTCAGGATGAGGTTAAGGCAGTTGTGGCCTATGCTGCCGAGCGTAATATCACCATAATGCCCGAAATTGAGATGCCTGCCCACGTGATGTCGGCCTTGGCTGCATACCCTGAGCTATCATGCACTGGGACAAACCTAGGCGTTCCTCCTGGTGGTGTTTGGCCCATAACCCATATCTACTGCGCAGGCAACGATGATACATTTACTTTTATTGAGGAGGTTTTAACCGAGGTAATGGAGCTTTTCCCCTCAGAGTTTATACATGTTGGTGGCGATGAGGCCTTTAAATCGGAATGGGAGAAATGCCCTAAGTGCCAACAACGAATAAAAGATGAAGGCTTAAAAGATGAGAATGAATTGCAAAGCTACTTTATCAAAAGGGTTGAAAACTTTCTGAACGAGCACGATAGAACTATAGTTGGGTGGGACGAAATACTTGAGGGTGGCCTAGCGCGCAACGCCGTAGTCATGTCATGGAGAGGAGAAGAGGGTGGTATTGAGGCAGTCCGAATGGGCAACAGATCCATAATGACACCTGTTAGCCATTGCTACTTCGACTATTACCAGGGTAACCCAGCCCTTGAACCACTTGCATTTGGCGGGCTCACAACCCTAAAAAAGGTGTATGGCTACGAGCCAATACCCGCTGAACTTTACCCCAACGAGGGTAAGCTAATCCTTGGAGCTCAGGCCAATTTGTGGAGCGAGTATTTGCCTACCCAACAACAGGTAGAATATATGGCCTTCCCACGTCTTGCAGCGCTGGCTGAGGTGCTTTGGTCTCCAAAAGAGAGCAGAAGTTGGACTAGCTTTTCCCATCGGATGAAGCATCAGTACAATAGGTACAAAAAGCTTGGCATTAACTACTCGCTCAGCGCTTTTCAGGTTAATGCAAACCATAAGCTTGATACGATTAACCGAACCCTTACCATTGAACTCTCTACCGATATTGTAGACCCCCTGATTAGATACACCCTTGACGGAACCGACCCAAATCAGCTTTCGGAAGTATACAAAAAACCCATAACTATAAATAGGTCCGCCACGCTAAAGTCGGCTGTGTATGCAGATGGCGAAATGGTTGGAAAAGTACACACAAACCACTATAACCTGCATAAAGCCTTTGCCAAAAGCGTTGAACAAAAATATCCCAATAGCCCACGCTACAATGGCAGCGGAAGGCATTCGCTGGTAAACGGTATTATGGGAAGTAATAGCTTCTCCGATGGGAATTGGCAAGGATTTTTGGGCAATGATATGGTGGCAACCATCGACCTTGGCGAGCCACAAAGCGTAGAGAGAATTACGGTTGATGCGCTGCAAGATATAGCCGCATGGATTTTCCTACCCACCAAGGCAGTATTTGAAGTATCAAAGGATGGGAAGCACTTTGAACGTGTTCAGGAGATTGAAAATAATATCTTGCCCTACCAAGGAGGAAAAATTACCAAAATTTTTGAAGCCAAAGCAGCATTAGAAGACATCCAGAAGATAAGAGTAACTCTAAAAAACTTGGGACAATGCCCCAAAGGCCATTCTGGAGAGGGAAAACCAGCCTTTTTGTTTGTTAGCGAAATAGTAGTGGAATAGAACCATCCCATGAACAAAAAAATCTCCTTAGCCGATATTGCCAACACCCTTGGTGTTTCAAAAACCCTTGTATCGCTCGTAATAAATGGCAAAGGCAACGATCACGGCATAAGTCCTGAAACTCAAAAACGGGTACTAAAAAAAATTGAGGAGCTACACTACAGCCCCAATGTGCTGGCACGCGGATTTCGCACAGGCAAAACCAACACCATTGGGCTTATCGTTTCCGATATCGCTAACCGTTTCTACTCGCGCATTGCTCGTAGAGTTGAGGATTACGCTTGGGATAAGGGCTACAGCGTGGTAATTTGCAGCACCGACGAGAACGTGGAGAAGGAAAAGCAGCAAATTAAGATGCTACGGGAGCGCAAGGTCGATGGACTAATCATATCGTCATCGCAGGAAAACTTCGAGGGCATAGGGAAATTGCTAAATAGTATTCCTCATGTACTTATCGATAGAACATTTAATAACATTGAATCACCACAGGTTTATGCTGATAATTACAGGGGTGCTCAGCTGGCAGCAGATCATCTTGTATCACAAGGAATTAAAAAGATTGCCATGCTATCCATCAGCCCCGAATACATCTCAACCATTAGGGAGCGATCCGAAGCATTCGTATCATCGCTAGCAGAGTCAGGCATCACAATTCCTTCCCAGTGGGATATTCACATACCATTTAAAAATATGGAGAGTGCAGTGGAAGATAAACTACAATTTCTGAAAGAATCCAACAATCTGCCTCAGGCCATATTTACCCTAAACAATAATCTTACCTCGTACTGCCTTATGGCGCTCCGAAAACTGTCACTAAGCACCCCTCATGATATTGCTTTAATTGGCTTTGACGATATGCTGTACTTTAGCTTTACGCAACCCTCGGTAAGCGCCATTGCGCAACCCATTGAGCAAATTGGAGAAAAAGCTTTTGATTTGCTGTTGCGCCAAATTAACAGAGAGAATATTACAACAGAAGAACGCTTGGTAAAACTACCGGTAAAACTAATTATCAGAGATTCATCAACTAAAAAATCATAACGCTATGTCACGTAGTAAAACCTTTCCAATTTTCCTCGCATTCCTAGCCATGGGCTTTGGCGATGTGGTGGGACCGCTAGTATCGCTGGTTAAGGACTCATTTGAGGTATCGAACTTTGTGGCCTCGCTGATGACCACCAGCGGGTTCATAATGTTTGGTATTCTCTCGATTCCCATGGGGGTTTATCAGGATAAGAAGGGGAAAAAGTTTATCCTATCACTGGGGCTAACCATTGCGCTAGTTGGGCTGGTAATTCCAATCCTTTTCGGGATGTATGGTCCCAAAGCTATTGTAGAGGCGGGTTCGTTCACCAAGCTGTACGCGCTGTTCGTCTCCATCTTCCTTTTGGGTGCGGGTGCCACTACCCTCCAGGTTGCGGGCAATCCCATTATGCGCGATGTTTCGGCCGATGGACAATACTCAAGCAACCTATCGCTGGGGCAGTCCATTAAGGCCATTGGCTCGTCACTTGGCTTTCTAGTGCCACCAGCCGTTGCGGTTTGGTTTGGTCTCGACTGGACCATCCTGTTCCCAATGTTCGCCATTATTATTCTAATCACCTTACTTTGGGTTAACACACTAAAAATTGAAGAGAAAAAAAGTGGCCATACCGAACCAGCAACATTTTCATCGAGTATAAAGCTACTGGGCAACCCATTCGTACTGCTAATGGTGGTTGGGATTTTTCTTTACGTTGGCGCCGAGGTTTCAATGAGCGCACAAATCCCAATACTTATGGACAAGGTTTACGGCATTAGCGATTTTGGCCTTTGGCTGGCATGGGGATTATTCTTCCTGCCCATTTTCCTTGGTCGTCTTGCGGGTGCATTTATCCTGAAGAAGCTGAAGGCGGGCAAGTTTTTGGTATACAGCGTAATCCTATCGGCACTGGGAATGCTACTGCTATTCTTCGGAAGCCAGTACTTTGCATACTCAGGCATTGTCATGATTGGCCTGGGCTTCTCCAATATCTTCCCGATTATCTTCTCAATTACGGTTGATGCTATGCCCGAACGGGCAAACGAACTCTCGGGCCTTATGGTAACTGCCATTGTGGGAGGTGCTCTTATACCACCCATCACGGGTGCCGTGGCCGATATTAGCGTACAGATGGGATTCTTAGTTCCAGCAGCTTGCATATTCTATATTCTAATTGTAGCCTTAAAATCTGCAAAAAAATAGGTTGATAAAATGGAACTCAACAAACGAAAAGAAGTAGTAATGACCCTCGATGCTGGGGGAACAAACTTTGTTTTCTCGGCCATAAAGGGAGGTAAGGAGATAGTTAATCCCATTGCCTACCCCGCAAACGGTCACGACCTAAACCTATGCTTAAGCAGCATTGTGAATGGCTTTAAGGAGGTTAGGGCAATGCTCAAGGAGGAGCCCTCAGCGATTAGCTTCGCATTCCCTGGCCCAGCCGACTACCCCAACGGGGTTATTGGCGATTTGGGAAACCTACCGGCTTTCAGGGGAGGAATTGCCCTTGGCCCAATGCTCGAGGGCGTGTTTGAAATCCCTGTCTTTATAAATAACGATGGCGATCTGTTTGCCTATGGCGAGGCCATTGCCGGAATGCTACCCGAGATAAATAACGAGCTGGAAAGCCATAATATCTCTAAAAGGTATAAAAATCTGCTGGGCATTACGCTGGGAACAGGATTTGGTGCGGGTATAGTGCACAACGGTGAGCTGTACTTAGGCGACAACTCGGCTGGCGCCGAGATATGGGTAACCCGCAATGCCCTTGAGCCTAACGTTTTTGCCGAAGAGAGCATCAGCATTAGGGCTGTTCAGCGGGTGTATTCAGAAATAACTGGCAACGTTGAGGATAAAAAGCTAACCCCCAAACAAATCTTCGACATTGCCCTTGGCTACCAAAAAGGTGATGCTTTGGCCGCCAGCGCAAGCTTCGAGAGGCTAGGCAAAACCCTTGGCGATGTGCTGGCCAGCGCCATTACACTGCTCGATTGCAACGTGGTAATTGGCGGAGGTCTTTCAAATGCCTATCCCCTGTTTGCCCCATGGATGATGGCGCAGCTCAACGGGAAAATATCTACCTACAATGGACAGAACATCAACAGGCTTGAGGTGAAAGCCTTTAACCTGGAGAGCTATGAGGATAGCCTTGCATTTTACCAAAACAACCCAAAGATGGTAAAAGTTCCCAATGTTAATATGGAGGTTCCCTACTGCTGGCAAAAAAACGTGGCCATTGGTCGCACCCGACTAGGGACTAGCCAAGCCATTGCCATTGGGGCGTACGCTTTTGCTCTTAGGAATATTGGTAACTCATAATCTACTTATACAAACGTATCGAAACCTATGATTAAACACTTAGCCATCATACTGCTTGTCGGCCTTTCTGCTTCAGCAGTTGCGCAGCAATCGGAGAAGGAACCAATCCATTGGGTAAACCCATTTATTGGCACTCATCGAATGGGGCACACCTTTCCGGGTGCAACAGTTCCCTTTGGCTCAGTGCAGCTAAGCCCAAATACCGACACCATTTCTTACGCCGTAGATGGAAAGTACAACCCCAAGGTTTACGATTACTGCGCTGGTTACCAGTACGACGATAGCACCATTGTTGGCTTTAGCCATACCCATTTTAGCGGCACCGGCCACTCCGACCTGGGCGATATTCTGGTAATGCCTACCACAGGAAAACTTAGGCTCAACCCAGGGACTTCATCAAATCCCAACTCAGGCTATCGCTCGCGTTTTAGTCACAATAACGAGTCGGCGCAGCCAAACTACTATCAGGTTCACCTTAGTGATTACGGTATAAACGCCGAGCTAACCACCACAACCCACGTGGGAATGCATCGATACACGTTTCCAAAGTCGGCTGATGCACATATAATTGTTGATTTAGCCCACGGTATTTACAATTACCCCGGTAAAAACGTGTGGACATTCGTCCGCGCCGAGAACGACACCCTGATTACAGGCTACCGCCAAACCCACGGCTGGGCACGCACCCGCACGGTGTATTTCGCCATATCGTTTTCAAAACCTTTCAAATCCTATGGATTAGTCAACAGTGAGGAATTAATTTACCGAGGATTCTGGAGACGATTCGACCAGAACAGCAACTTCTCCGAAAACGCCGGGCATGAAATAAAATGTCATTTCGATTTTGTCACCGATGAAAACGAGCAAATCCTAATGAAGGTGGCCATATCGCCAGTTAGCACCAACGGCGCTTTGAAAAACCTTGCTGCAGAAACGCCGCATTGGGATTTCGACTGTGTGGTGAAGGAGGGTCAAGCATTGTGGAATAAGGAGCTTGCAAAGATTGAGGTTAAAACCCTAACCGATGACGATAAAATCAACTTCTACACCTCGCTATACCACTCTTTCCTTGGGCCAACCGTTTATATGGATGTTGATGGCCATTACAAGGGGCTCGACCAGAATATTCACACCGCCGAGGGATTCACCAACTACACCACCTTTTCGCTTTGGGATACCTACAGGGCGCTACATCCACTTTTCAACATAATTCAGCCCCAGCGCAATGTGGATATGATAAAATCGATGCTGGCGCACTACTCGCAAAGCGTACATAAAATGTTGCCCGTGTGGAGTCACTACGCCAACGAGAACTGGTGCATGATTGGCTACCACTCGGTTTCGCTCCTTGCCGATGCCATTGTGAAGGGCAATGACGATTTTGATACAAGCTTCGCCCTCGATGCTGCAGTACAAACCGCCAGCAATGGGTGGTACGATGGGTTAGACCATTACATTAAGCTCGGTTATGTTCCAGAGGATATCTCCAATAATTCGGTATCGAAAACTCTAGAGTTTGCATACGACGATTGGGCCATAGCCCAGATGGCCAAAAAACTGAACAACGATAATATCTACAAAGAGTTTATGCAACGTGCCCAGAACTATCGAAATGTTTTTGATAGTTCCATAGGCTTTATGCGCCCACGCCTATTGGATGGTGGATTTAAGGAGGATTTTGATGTGCTCGATACCCACGGGCAGGGTTTCATTGAGGGCAATGCATGGAACTACTCGCTTTATGTACCTCACGATGTGGAGGGGCTAATGGAACTGCTGGGCGGTCAAAGAGAGCTGGAGGTATACCTCGACTCGGTTTTTAACATGCACCTACCCGATAAGTATTTCGAGAATACAGAGGACATTACCCGTGAAGGAATAATGGGGAACTACGTGCACGGCAACGAGCCATCGCATCATATTCCATATCTATACAATTGGACTGCAAACCCTTGGAAAACACAGGAAACGGTTAGAATGATTATCGATACTAAGTACAAACCAACCCCCGATGGCCTTAGCGGCAACGATGACCTGTGGCAAATGAGTGCTTGGTACATTTTCAGCGCATTGGGCTTTTACCCTGTTGCACCTGGATCCGAGTTCTACGAGTTGGGTAGCCCACTGGTGAAATCAGCAACTATAAATCTTGAAAATGGTAAAACCTTTAAAATTAGAGTCGTAAATCAATCTAAGAGTAATGTTTATGTGCAAAAGGTTACACTAAACGGAAAGGATATAATCAACAATAAGATTAGCCATTTCGATATTTTGACTGGTGGCGAGCTAGTATTCTATATGGGTGTTCGCTCGCGATGGAGCATAAAGCATTACTAAAATTATAATAGTGCTATGAGATTTTGCCTAACTATCACTTCTTTTTTTACGATTGTAATACTCCTCCTTTCCTCCTGCAAACAAGAGCCTAAAAATAATCTAGTTGAAAGGATAGAAATAAATACCAGCTGGATTTTCCGCGATAAGGGCGAACCCGATTGGTATCCGGCCAACGTACCGGGAGCTGTTCACACCGACTTATGGAACAATGGTGTTATCGAAGACCCATTCTTTGGCTGTAACGAGGAGAAGCTTCAATGGATTGGTGAGCGCGATTGGATTTACAAAACTCAATTTGCCATCGACTCCAACCTGCTTGCGAACAAAAATATCAACCTTGTTTTTGAGGGATTAGACACCTACGCCAATGTAATGCTCAATGGCCAAACCATACTGCAGGTCAACAATATGCATCGCAGGTGGGAGCTTGATTGTAAGGAGCTGCTCAAGGTTGGCAACAACCTTTTGGAGGTTCATTTCCAGTCGGCATTAAACAAGTTTTTTGAGGATTCGCTAGCCCTGGGCTATCCTCTACCCGGCGGAAGATGGAACTTTGCCCGCAAGGCGGCATACCATTTTGGGTGGGACTGGGGGCCACGATTTATCACCGCAGGAATTCACAAACCGGTTTACCTTGAGGCTTGGAATACCCATCGCCCAATCGATTTCCACATCTATACCAAAGATATTACTGAACAAGCAGCAACCATCAATTTAACCTACTGGATAGAATCATCAATCGACGAAAACGCCACAATCAGAATAATCGATACCAAAACCAATCAGGCAATCACCAATCAGGCAATCAGTCTCCAATCAGTCAATCATATCCACAGCATTGAGTTTAAAATCAACAACCCAAAACTCTGGTGGAGCAATGGCCTGGGCGAACCCCATATTTACGATTTGCGCATTGAGCTAATAACCGAATCGGGTTATATTCATACAAAAGAAATCCCCTTTGGTGTTAGAACTCTCAAAACCGTTCTTGAGGACGATCAGCACGGCCAAGCGCTTTACGTTGAGTTAAACGGTCATAAGGTGTATATGAAGGGTGCCAACTACATCCCACAGCACTCGTTTGTTACCGAGGTCACACATCAAAATTATATTGATATTGTTGATTTGGCCGTTGAGTCGAATATGAATATGCTACGCGTTTGGGGTGGCGGGGTTTACGAGGATGATATCTTTTACGAGCTTTGCAACCGCAATGGCATTCTGGTTTGGCAAGATTTTATGTTTGCCTGCGCAATGTATCCGGGCGATGACGATTGCGTTGAGAACGTTAAACAGGAGGCCGCACAACAGGTAAAAAGATTGCGCAACCACTCCAACATAGCCCTATGGTGCGGCAACAACGAGGTTGATGAGGGATGGCACAACTGGGGCTGGCAAAAGGCTCACAATATCTCAAAAAAGGATTCGGCATCCATCTGGGAGGGCTACAAAAAGGTGTTTCACCAAGTGCTACCCGATGCGGTAAAGGAGCACGACCCGCAACGATTCTACCTATCCACCTCGCCGCTTTACGGCTGGGGACGAGAGAAAAGTTTAACCCACGGCAGCTCGCACTACTGGGGTGTTTGGTGGGGAGTGCAGCCCGTAGAAATGTACATTGAGAAGGTTTCACGCTTTGCCAGCGAGTTTGGGCTGCAAGCAATGCCCACCCTATCGACCATTCGCGCATTCCAACCCGAGGATGAGGACTACCTATTCTCCCCATCGCTACAATGCCACCAGAAACATGCTACGGGTTATCAAACCATCGATTCGTACCTTAAGATGGAGGGGCTATACGCCGAAACGCTGGAGGAATTTATTTACCTAAGTCAGCTGGTGCAAGCCAAGGGAATTGGGCTGGCCATAGAATCTCAGCGCAGGGCAATGCCCTACTGTATGGGCACGCTGTACTGGCAGCTAAACGATTGCTGGCCCGTTACCAGCTGGAGTGCCACCGATGTGTTTGGCAATTGGAAGGCTTTACAATACAGGGTTCGAGAACTTTATGCTGATATTCTAGTTTCGGCAATTGATTACAAGAATCAATTTGAGGTTTACCTAATCTCCGATAAATTGGGAGATACTGAAGGAAAGCTGGAAATTATTGTAATTGATTTTGATGGCAACAGAAAAACGATGCTCTCCAAGGATATTACCGCCAAAGCCAACGCATCAAGACCTGTAATCTCAGAAAAAACAGATTCATTTTTTGCTGATTTCGACAAGGAAAGGGTGATACTGGTGGCCAAATTTACCGATAGCAATGGTAAGCAGTACGTAAACCACAAGTTTCTAGTTCCTCTTGGAGAACTTAAGCTACCCACTTCAACTATTGAAACCAAAATTGAGGCAGCCGATGGAGGCTTTAAGATTACGGTCACCTCCAATACCTTCGCTGCCCACGTTCAGCTATACCTAACCGAGAGCCACGCAAAATTTAGTAATAACTTTATGCATATACTGCCCAATGAGGAAGTAACAGTATTTTGCAAAACCGAATTGCCCATTGAAAGATTTAAGGAGCAACTTAGAATTATGCATTTGTAATAGTCCACAGATTTACACAAATTAACGCAAATAATACATTTGCAAAACCGATTTGTCCATTGAAAGATTTAAGGAGCAGCTTAGAATTATGCATTTGTAATAGTCCACAGATTTACACAAATTAACGCAAATAATACATTTGTGGATATTTGTGTAAATCTGTGGATAAAACCAACTAATATGAACAAAACTAACCTCTTAGCAATTGGTCTAGCGCTACTAGCTACGGCCTGTACAACCATAACAAAAGTTGAAAACCCTGCCAATTTTGTAAATCCATTTATCGGTACCGATGCACACGGGCACACCTACCCTGGTGCTTCTATGCCATTTGGAATGGTACAACTTAGTCCCGATACCCGCCTTGGCGGCTGGGATGGCGCATCGGGTTATCACTACACCGATTCGGTAATCTACGGTTTTACCCATACCGCCCTTAACGGAACCGGCGTAGGCGACTATGGCGATATCCTGCTAATGCCTGTTGTTGGTAAGCCAACAATAGAAAATAGCGAGTATTTATCGCCCTTTCAAAAGAAAAATGAAACGGCCAAAGCTGGCTACTACAGCGTTTTCCTCGATAAGCCCGAAGTTCTGGCCGAACTCACCACCACAACACGTGTGGGTTACCATCGTTACACCTTTCCTGAATCATCCGAAGCAAATATTATTATCGACCTAGAGCATAGGGATCGTGTAACCGACTCGTGGATAGAGATTATTAGCGATACACAGATACGCGGAATGCGCCGCTCATCCAACTGGGCCAACGATATGGTTTGGTTCTTCCATATGGAGTTCTCCAAGCCATTCGTGCGCAAAGGCGTTGCTAAAGATGATAGTTTTATTGATGGTAATAAAGCACAAGGCACAAACATAAAGGCTTTCGTTGGATTTGAAACCTCAAAGGATGAAGCCATTGAGGTAAAGGTTGCCCTTTCGGCTGTGGATGCCGAAGGTGCGCACAAAAATCTAAATGCAGAATTGCCCGGTTGGGGTTTCGATGAAGTGAAGCAAAAAGCATACGATGCCTGGAATAACGAGCTAAGCAAAATAATTGTTTCGGGTAGCTCCGACGAGCAAAAAACAGTTTTCTACACCGCCCTGTACCACGCATTCCTGCAGCCCAACACCTTTATGGATGTGGATAATCGGTATCGTGGAATGGATAAGCAAATCCACATCGCCGAGGGTTTTACCAACTACACCGTTTTCTCGCTTTGGGACACCTACCGCACGTGGCATCCGCTAATGACCATTATTGAGCAGGATCGCACCACCGATTTTATCAACGTAATGCTCGATATGTACCAGAAAGGTGGTTTGCTCCCCATATGGGAACTAGCTGCCAACGAAACCTACTGTATGATTGGCAACCACGCCATTTCGGTAATTGCCGATGCCTACACCAAGGGCATCGATGGGTTTGATGCCGATAAAGCGCTACAGGCAATGATTCATAGCGCAACACGTGAGCACTTTGGATTGGGAGCATACCAAAAGTACGGCCATATCCCCGGCGATAAGGAGCACGAGTCCATATCGAAAACCCTTGAGTATGCATACAACGACTGGTGCATTGCCCTTATGGCAAAACAGATGGGCAAGGACGATATTTACCGCGAGTATATCCACAGGGCACAGTTCTACAAAAACATCTTCGACCCCACGACAGGATTTATGCGCCCACGCCTTAACGGCGGTTGGCTCACGCCTTTCAATCCCACCACGGTAGATTGGCACTTTACCGAGGCCAACTCATGGCAGTACAGCTTTTACGTTCCGCAGGATATTACCGGGCTGTACAAGCTACACGGTGGCAAAGAAAACCTTGCCGCTAAGCTCAATGAGATGTTCGAAACCGATAGCAAAATCACCGGAAAAGATCAAAAGGATATTTCTGGATTAATTGGACAGTATGCTCACGGCAACGAGCCCAGCCACCATATGGCCTACCTGTACAACTACCTTAATCAACCATGGAAAACGCAGCAGCGTGTGCGCCAAATCATGGATGAGCTTTACACCCATAAGCCCGATGGGCTTAGCGGCAACGAGGACTGCGGACAGATGTCGGCGTGGCTAATCATGAGCGCAATGGGTTTTTATCCTGTTAGTCCGGGGCAACCCAACTATGCAATTGGCACCCCTTGGTTTCCAGAAATGGAGATTCATCTTGAGAATGGCAACACGTTTAAAATTACGGCCAGTAACGTTTCCAAAAAGAATTTCTACATCCAATCGGCAACGCTAAATGGCAAGGAGTACAGCAAATCGTACATTTCGCATAGCGATATTATGAACGGAGGGCAACTGCACTTTACGATGGGAAGCAGTCCCAATACAAGTTGGGGTACGAACGATAAGGATATTCCCGAAACCACCATTACAGACGAGTTGCTTCTACCTGTACCCTATATTCTGTCCGAGGAACATCGCATCCGCGATACAATGCAGGTTACCATTGGCACAATAATTCCCGACTGTGATGTTTACTACACCCTCGATGGCACAACGCCCACAAAAAAATCGAACAAATACACAGAGCCGCTTATCCTAACAGGCACCACAACCCTAAAAGCCGTAACCTATAAAGAGGATATTGGCTACAGTTTCCCAGTGCAAGCCGACTTTGTGAAGATTGATATTAATCGGAGCATCGAGATTAAATCGAAATGGAGCCCCAGCTACCACGCCGGAGGCCCCGAAGCCCTGATTGATGGTGTGCGAGGCGCATCGAACTGGCGCTTGGGCGGCTGGATGGGATACCAAGGAACCGATTTTGAGGCCGTGGTAGATTTGGGCAAAGTTCAACCCATTAATTACATAGCTGCAGGATTCGTTCAGGATATCCGCTCATGGATTTGGATGCCCAAGGATGTTACCTTTTATGTTTCCAACGATGGGGAGAACTTTACGCAAGCATCAAATATAAAAAATAAAGTACCATTCGATGATTACGAAATTAAGCAGCAGGATTTGGGTAAAAAGGTAAATACCAAGGGACGATACGTTAAGATTAAAGCCACGAATTTTGGGCAAATACCCAAATGGCACCTTGGCGCTGGTGGCAATGCTTTTATTTTTATTGATGAAATAATAGTTAACTAAAATGTTAACGCTAAAGCGCTAAGCCGCAAAAAAAGATTACAACATTACATTGTGATGTAAGCGTGACTTTTTGCATATAGTAATAAAAGGATGTAAAAGAAACTTTTTAGAAACTGTTTAAATTTTGAAATCTCAATTAACAGCCGCCCTCGTTAGAGGGCAAATAGCGATTGAAAACTAGTAAAAATTAAACTAAGCACCCCTGCCTTTGCCAGCCAGGCAGGCCAGAGAGGGTGAAATAAAGAAAAAATATCAATTGCGCACTCTACGAGGCGCTAAGATTTCAAGAAAGTATTTTTTCCATCGCTATTTGCCACCTACGGGGGCTTTATAAAAACTTATATTTTAAACTTAAACAGTTTTTAGTGCCGTCAGTTACGGAATACATCGTACCTGACGGCACTAAATTATTTGACACTTATCTTTATTCGATTTTTTTTCAGCTCGATGTAACGTTTTTATCAATTTGTGCATTATGTTAATAGTAGTTTACACCCTAAAGCCTTTTTATGGATAGCATGTTAAAACAGCTTAAACGGAATAATACAAAAGCACAACACCATTTTTATCAAAAGTTCTCACCTCATCTGTTTAGGGTTGCATACAGGTATGTGAACAACGAGCAAGATGCCGCAAGCATAGTGAACAGTGGGTTTTACAATATTTTCAAGAATATCAACAGCTTCACATACAGCAATAACGAAATGTTTTTGGGCTGGATGAAAAAAATTGTAGTAAACGAGGCGCTTACCCTACTCCGAAAGAAACATCAATTTACCAGTATCAACGAGATTAACAACAACGAGCCACAAACCGAATTGCAATCCGACAATAACCTAACAGCCGAGGATTACTACAAGATGGTACAGGAGCTGCCCAGCGAGCAACGAACAGTGTTTAACCTTTACGCCATTGATGGGTATAGCCATAAGGAAATTGCCAACAAGTTAGGCATAGAGGAGTCGAGTTCGAGAGTTTACCTGCTACGCGCCCGAAGGGCGCTTCAAAAATTAGTATCAGATAAAATGATTTGCCATGAACAATAGCATTGATAATATCTTTAGAGATAAGGTGGCCGAATTAGATTCTATACCTAAAGAAGTGGAGTGGACACCCGAAAAGGGATGGGCTAGCTACCAGCAGGCCAATAATCACAAAGCAAAACCACTAAGACGTTTCATCCTAACAGCCACCTCAACAGCAGCGGCAATAGCACTAATAGTAGCACTTGCAGTAAACAGCAACATTTTTGCACCCGAAGTTATAGCTCTGCAGAACCAAACCGATAGCATAACTGAGCAGCAGCTACCCAATGGCAGTAGGGTGTGGCTAAATAAAAATAGCTCAATAGCCTACTCAGTTCGCAAAAGCGGTGAGTTCACCATGGATATTGATGGTGAGGTTTACCTCGAAACCGCTGGTACGGCCAAAGCACCATACACGCTAAGGGCAGGTAACGCAATTATATCCATAAAATCTCAAGCTGCGTTGAATGTAAGAGCCTACCCAAACGATTACGATATTGACATAACCGTAACCAACGGTAGCGTGAAAGTTGCGGATAATATTCTAGGTCAAGGGCTATCGCTACTGGTAACAAAAGGCAACTACTGCTCGGTTAGCCGAACCAACAGCCTGGTTTATGCAACATTAAACAATAACCCCAACTACCTAGCGTGGAAAACTGGCGAAATAACCTTTGATAACACCCCAATGGCTACGGTAACGCAGGTTTTACGAAGCTTTTATGGGCAAGATATTGAAATTGCTGATGATTCAATTGCATACATAAGGTTTACAGGCACATATACCAACCTGTCGCTCGATAGCATTTTGGCTGCAATTGAAGACAAGACGGCAATAAAGGCAACTAGACTGCATAACAAAGTAATTATATCAAAATAAACTACTAACATTAACCAAACACCTATGAGAACAATACTAAGCATATTTGTACTTCTGTTGGCTTTACAAGCCACAGTAAATGCGCAATGCGCTATTAGCGAAAAGATTAACTGGAGTAAAGAGTACGAAGGGAAATTCCTCAAGGATTTCGAGGTAAAACAATCGGAAAGTAATGTAACAAGGTATTCAGTTATACTAAAAAAAGACACCCAGTACGCATTGCACTTTGTTAACCCATCAACCTCCATATCGAACATAAAGCTTTATGTTAGCGATAGCGAGAAGTACCCTGTAACACTAGACACTTATGTTGATAGTGAAAAAAATAGTTTCGTTTCAAGATTTAAAGTGGATAAAAAAAGCGCATACCACCTTTTTATTGAGTTTAATGAGAAATGCGATAACGAATGCGTGGTAATGCTTCTCTACCTTGAGGAGGAGGAATAATCTTTGGGATAAAGAAAAATATCCGTTGGACGTATCATTCAACGGATATTTATTTGTGTAAGTGATTCAAAATATTTTATATACCTTCTCTCTCCTCTTGAAACGCTGACAGGTTTTAAGACAACTATCTACTATTTTTACTCCCCCTCAAACCACTCCCCCACCATTAGCCAAAAAGCACGGTGAAAATCTTCGCCCTTACCCTTGGGATATAGGTCGATATAAGATTTTGGGTTCTGCTCAAAAGGAAATCTTTGCAACTTTGTGTCGGCATCATAAATCGATGGCACTTCGGGGTGAAACTGAACGCCAATCACATAGGGATAATTGGTATGCTTAATGGCTTCAATAATTTCCCCGTCCATACTCCAGGCAATGGGAACAATATCCTTACCCAGCTTGCTTAGCGCCTGGTGGTGACTACTCCATATGTAGGGCAGTTCCTGCGAACTTCTGTTCAAGGAATCGAACAGACTGACCTGCTCAAACTTGATTTGATGAAAATGGCCCCAAATCAAATCCTTATCTACACCAAGGTTTGAGAAGTAGTTCCGGTGCTGCATATTTTCGTCCAATGCTAAAACCTCCTCAACGGTTGCTAAACCGTAAATCTCGGTGGGGATATCCTGCACCATGGTGCCACCGGTTGCCACGTTCATGGTTTGCATACCGAGGCAAATTCCAAGGATAGCATATTCGGGCTTGCTGTCGAGCAGGGGTGTAACCTCTTCGTTCTGGCTACCGCCAAGTAGGTGAAAGAGGAACGATAGCTCCACATAATGCCTGTGTACATCGGTTATTGAGGTTAGCAAATTTGTTTGACTCTCGTAGGTGGCAGGCGGCATATCGGGCCCACCGAAGAAAATTATGCCACCCGAATTCTCAAAGATATTGCTAAAAATATCGCTAAACTCATTGTACTTATATAGATTTTCAGGTCTCAAATCTCCAGAAACCTCAAGCAGTGCAAAGCGGGGGTTGTTTAAATCTTGTAAAAACTTAGCCGATTGGCTATAATCGTACGCGCCCTTGCTATGAAACACACCCAAGACATTGGCTTTAGCTGGGAATGGGAATATATCCTGCTCGGTAAGCGAGATGAAAGTTTCTAGATTATTCACCGTGGGGTGCATGAGAACAATGGTGGGCTTAAATGCCGATAGCTCATCGGTGGTAATTACCACATCGGGTTTTGGCTGTGCACACGACCAGATAGTTAGCACAGATACAACCAGTAATAAAATCTTCTTCATATAAACCTTTTAGTTTGATTAAAAACCTGCACACCCCAAACGGCGATTGGCTTTCTACTCCATCATTTTAACATCAAAGCCCTCCTTGCGAAGCAGGTTAAGCACCCCCTTTTCGCCACCCAGATGGCCGCAGCCAACGGCAACAAATGTGGTTTGGGCATTGCCCAGCTCTATAATCTTTGGAATCCATTTCTGGTTGCGCTTGTCGATAAGGAACTCGCCAAACTCCCTGTACTCCTCCTCGGTTGCCATTACCACTTGGTAAACAGCCTCAACATCTCGACTCTTGTAGGTTTCGACCAAATGTTTAAATTCGCTTCGCGACTTGTTAAAATCATCAACGCTCTCCATAAGCATCGAGGCTTGTTGTGTCAATGGAATCATATCCAAATGGCTAATCTGCTCAACTACCGTTTCGAGCCCGCCAACCTGCTTTTGTTGCGCTGCAGCTTGCTGCATAAAGTACCCCTCATACGATGCTACCTGAGTTCCAATTAGCTTGGGTAGCAAGAACGATGACATCATCAACGGCTTAACGCTATTTAGCATAGCTATGGGCATTTGCAGCGAGTCGGCAAAAAACTTTGATAACCTTGCATACTCCTCGGGTGCGAGTAATTTATCGATGCTATTATCCTTCATCATCATGGCAGCTTGCACCTCGAATGCCATATTTGGGTTCGACATATCTATCTCGAGCACGAGCTTTTCCGATGATTTAAACTTTTCAACCACTACATCATCAACAAAAAAATCGGCCTGAGGTATCGCGTGAATGGTTCCATAAATGTAAACAGGATGTTGCATATTTTCGCCTGTTACCTTGTAGAGTAGCGATTGAGCGAATACACCTATCGATATAAAAATTAGCAAGAGGGTTGTAATAAAGATTTTTTTCATTGGACTGAAATTGGTTAATTTTTAGCACATAAATAATGAGCTTTGTCGTACCCACAATATTATAAAAAATCAGCAACATACCCTGCAATTAGATACAATTGTTTTGTATGCAGATTGCAAAGGAATACTGCATTAAGTATATTCTTAAATATTTGAGATTAAAGCTTTCGCACAAAAGCTCCCTTGTATCCAATTCGCTCGACACGAGCCAAATCGTCACTTGCCTGCTGATGCGATGAGTAGCTTCCAGTGAAGTATCGATAGAACGAATCGTCGCCCTGTTCAACCTTAACATCGGGCAGGTTGCTAAACCTACTCATATCGGCAGGGTTCCTAAGAGCCATCACCTGAATGGTGAAATGCGATTCGGATTCCATCCTTTGAACCGTTTGATGCTGAGATGGCTTGTTGTACCTAATGAATGATTCGTTATAGCCCAAGCTGCGCAGCTGTTGCTGTATTACCTGCGCTTCGCCCCTTGTGGCCACAGCACCAACGGAATACCTATGGTAACCATCGGCACCTTGAGTAATAATTACCCCCTCAATATTCTGGAAATGACTCTCGGGAACCGGCACAAGCAAGGCCATAAATTGAACCGTGTAGTACCCTTCGGTTGGCAGCGTTTCTGCAACAAAAGATCTGACGGGCTGTGTTTTTGTTTGTGGTTGAGGCTTAAGCTCTGGTTGTGATGGAGTTGATTGAGGCGAAACGCTGAGCTTGCGATGCCCAGAGCCTGCCGAAGGGTCGAGGTGTTCTGGCTCAGGTTCTTTCTGTATTGTTTCTTCCTCAATATCTTGCTGCATAGCAAGCTGAGACTCTGGTTCGGGCTCTTGGGCTATTGGTATTAGCGAGATATTTAAATCCTGTGGCGCTTGGGTTGCTGCTAAAGTAAAATTCATTTCAAAATCCTCAAAACCATTGGCTTTGGCTTGTACCATGTAATCGCCTGGGCGTAATCTTTTGGTAAACGACTTATCGGTAAGGCTAGCGCTTATTTCTGCAATTATATCGGTGGACTGCAAGTCAATTATCTGGACTCTAACCTGTTCATCTGCTGGAGCCGATTGGTTATCAATCACTGCCAGGTTACCATTAAGCGTTACCAAGGGAGTAATATGTAGTTCGTAGATATCCTGCGGGCCAAAACCATCGCTTTGCGACAGAGCCATAAGCCCTTGGGTTAGCGACTGAGGATAGTAAAACAGGTTATCGCCTGCATCGTTTACCGGGTAGCCTAGGTTTATGGGTTCGCCGATGCCATTCAAATCGACATAAAAAATATCGAAACCACCCATGCTGCTGTGCCCCTGCGAGCTAAAAAACAGGTAACGCCCATCGGGCGTTAGGAAGGGAGTTTCCTCATCGAGCTCGGTGTTAACCCTTGGGCCAAGGTTTACCGGATCGCCCCAACGACCTCGATGATCCTGAGTGGACTTATATATATCGAGTCCACCGTGGCCACCGGGTCTGTCGCTGGTAAAGTAAAGGGTTTTGCCATCGGGCGATAGGGCTGCATGGGTTTCGTTAAACTTACTGGTTATTGGTTTCTTCAGCCTTTTGGAGCGAACCCAACCCTCATCGTAAAAGGTATCGTAAATACTTTGCGTTGAAGCAAAATCATCAACCAGGTAGAGCCATGTTCCGTCGTAGGATAGCGATGCGGTCTTCAGAAATCCACCATGAATATCATCGGTAATTCGCCTAGGTCGGTCCCATGCATCGCCTTTTCGTTTGGCCACGTACACCTCGTACCCTCTACTCCCAAGTCTAGTATAGGCTAGTGTTTTGCCATCGCCAGAAACAACTGCGTTGAAATTAGCATCCTTGCTATTGATAATATTGCCAAGGTTGATAGCCTCAAGCCCCTGCTCATCGGCCATAAGCTGAGGAGCCATGCGGCAGGATTCAATGCGCTTATTCACATTGGCAACAAAAGGATCGCTTGGGTCGAGAAACGACTTGAACTTCTCGAATGCAGCTATAGCCTCGGTAAACTGATTGTCCATCTGCAATGCCCTACCCAGCTGGTACCAGGCGTCAATGGGTGCAGCCTCTTCCTTTATGGCACGTGGGTCAAACTCTGTCGATGCACCCTTTGCGGCCTCTTTAAGAAAATCGAGAGCTAAATGTTTTTTGGTTGGAGTTAACAGGTAAACGCTTCCCACCTTGAACTTAAGGTTAGCGCTGGTAGGGATTAGCTTAAGGGCATCCTCATACTTTTTTGCTGCACGCTCGTACTGCTTTTCAAGTAAGAACTCCTCTGCCTCAAGCTCCCTTTGGTAAATTAGGTTCCAGTTCTGAGCGAAGAGCCAGTTCGATATCAGCAATAGGGTTAATAAAACGAACCATCGAAGCATATGGATGTACACCAAATTAACAGTGAGACAATACTATCTTATTCTACAAATATAGCTCAATATCATAAACAAAGTGGTAAAGTTTGATAAACACTCGATTTTTACTGGATAACCTTAAGGTTTGTTTGACCAAAACATAAAAAATAGAATGCAAAAAATTATTAGTTACACCACAACTGGCTTATATTGCGTAAAAATATCACTAGTGTCCGACTAAGTATTTTTTATAATGATATTCATATAACAGGTTTAGCTACGCTGCTACTTCGTGGTCTCGTATCGCGCTACCAATGACATATTATTATCTCGTCATTGTGAGCCACGAAGTGCTGGACGAAGTGAAACCCTCGTACTTTGAGGGTTGAAGCAACCGAGCGATTTCCCGTAGAATTGACTTGGGGACAGGTTTTGCGAGCTTGCCTGTCTGCAAACCGCTTCGGCGCAGCCAATCTCTTCAAATAATAACGCTACATATCGTCTCGTCTCGCCTCATAACAAATAATGACGAGACGATACCCACGATGACGATAACATTTTGTTGTACCTACAATCGCCACATTAAGCCCAAAAATTTGGGTTAGCTCTGGAAATGACACAACTTTAAAATGGTCAAGGGGGGTAAGGAGGCGGTGGTCAGGAAAACACGTAACCCAATTCAAGATACACCTCACCTTTTGGCAATGTGTACGTTCCGGCGCTAAAACCAGGCCTATTGGGCTGAAACGAATCCTGTGCACTTAAAACAAACGAGGGGCAAATAATTATTAGCAGGAGGATCAACTATGAAAAGACCAGCCTTTTTAAGGAAAAATTTTTGTAAACAATGTAGCTATTAATCAAGATAGAGTGAAATCTTATTCCTTAAATCGTAGGAGTTGAAAGGTTTAGCTACATAATCTTGAGCGCCTAATTCAAGAGCCTTCTGTATACTCTTCATATCGTTTCGAGCCGAAAGGATAACCACAGGCAAATCTATTTTGGCTTTCCCTTTTTCCTCAAGGAAAGTGAATCCATCCATCACCGGCATCATAATATCCAGCACAATTAAATCGAAACTCTCTTCTTTTAGTATAGATAAGGCCTCTTCGCCATTTTTTACTATTGAAACGGTGTAACCCCAGTCAATAAGTAACGATTCAATAAGCACCTGATTGTAGTAGACATCTTCAACAAGTAGAATGTGTTTTGCTGCCATACCAGATAGTTAGGTTAATTTATTTGTAAAATTAGAATAATAATTTAATTACAGGTAAAAAAAAGTAAAGGGATATTGTGGTTTTGCTCACAAAACCACAATATCCCTAAGGGTTAAATATTTGAGAAATCCTAAATTCCGCCCTCGATATTCCAAACAAAGGCACGGAGCCCTTGCATTCCCGACTGGCTATTTAGCTTCGATAACGAAGCGAGCAAAGGGTCTACTTGCCTATCCTCAACTACAGTTAGAATGGCTGAGTTCATGGCAGGCCAAGTATGGGTTCCCATATGGGGCTCGCCCTTATGAGTTCCTCGGCCCTGAACATCGACCCAACGGGTAAACCCTCGAATTGCATGGTGATCGAGGATTGCCTCGACGCGCTCGGTTAGCGCCTGATTATATGATATGAATACTGTTTTCATCTCGTATTAAATTAGCATTTTAATAGCTATACCCATTACCTGTAAGCAAGCTAAAAAACTAGTGTAGCCTTTTGGTAATAGGTATAACAAATTTATATACCCTCAACTAGCTGCTCCATCCTTTTGCGCTCCTTCTTAAGCCTATTTGCACCAAACATAGTGTAAACCACAGGAATAAGAACCAGCGTAATTACGGTTGAGAAGGTTAGCCCACCCATGATGGCCACACCCATGGGGCGCCATATCTCCGACCCCTCACCAAAACCAATGGCCAATGGTAGCATACCCAACACTGTGGTTAAAGTGGTCATAAGCACTGGGCGAAGCCTTGAACGACCCGAGCTAAGCACAGCTTGCGATAACGAAAGTCCCCTGTCGCGCATGAGGTTAGTATAATCAACCAGCACAATACCGTTCTTCACCACAATACCCACTAGCATCACTGAACCTATCATGGATATTAGGTTAAGGGTTTCACCTGTTAGCCACAACGACAGGATAACACCGGTGAATGCGAATGGAATGGTGAACATGATGATGAAAGGTGAGCGCAGCGACTCGAACTGAGTTGCCATAACGATGTACACCAGCATAATGATAAGCAGTAGCAAGGAGAACAGATCGGCAAACGATTCCTGCTGTTGCTCCGCATCTCCCCCAATATCGATACCAATACCCTGGGGAACCTCCATCTTGTCAATCTCTGCCCATATATTGCTTACCACATCGGTTAGCGATGCTTTGTAAAGTGCCGATGTAACCTTAACTACCCGCTGACGATTCTCGCGCTCAATAAATGGTGGAGCGGAGTACTCCTTCACAACCCCAACATCTTTCACTCTAACGGCTCGTCCCTGGTTATTATATATAAGGATATTTTCAATCGACTCTAACGATTCACGGAAAGGCTCGGCATAGCGAACAATAATATCGTACTCATCGCCATCCTCCCTATACTTGGCCGCCACTAAACCATTAATCCTATTCCTAACAAATGTTGATGCCGTGGTGGTGTTTAATCCGTAGAAAGCCAACTTTTCACGGTCGAACTCTACCTGATACTCAGGCCTGGACTCCTCTAGGCTAACATCCACATCGCGGGTGCCGGGTATGCTCTTCATACGTTCGGCAAGCTCACGGGCAAAATCTCCGGAAACATCCAGGTCGTAACCAGATATAATCACTTCAAGCTGGCTTTGCCCGCCAAAACCACCGCCACCCCCTGGGGTAACCGAGTACGATGCAACCTCGGGCAGCTGGCCCAAGTCCTCTCTAATCAAATCGCTAATAAGGTAGATATCGCGCTCACGCTCAGTTTTCGAAGAAAGACGTAGCGTCATATTGATGATATGGCTACCGTTGCTCCCCATGGCCGAAAAGATATTTCTATCGTCAGCAGAACCTGAACTGGTTGAGATCATCTCCACCTCGGGATACTTGCTTTGGATAATCGCTTCTATCTCACGTGCAACCTGCTGGGTTTTCTCTACCCTAATACCCATAGGTAGCTCTATCTCAATGGCAACCCGGGCATTATCCGAAGGTGGAATAAACTCGGTACCTACCCTACCCACAAGGAGCATGCTCGATGCGAAAACAACAATTGCCGCTATAACCACCACCACCCTGTGCCTAATAGCCCACGATAGGGTTTTAACATAGAAGTTATCAATAGCCGTAAGCATCCTCTCGGAGTTGTCGAAAATAAGCTTGGCCAACCCCTTACGGCGAGGTGGGTTAAGCCTTAGCATCTGCGACGAGAGCATTGGCGTTAACGACAAGGCTGCAATGGTTGATACAACAACCACAATGGTTACAATCCAGCCCAGCTGCTTAAACATAATACCACTCAGGCCTCCCACTAGGGTTAGCGGGAAGAATACAGCCACAACGGTTAGGGTGGTTGCCACAACGGCCAACCCCACCTCGTTGGTACCATAAATGGATGCCTCGCGAGGCGAGCTCCCCCGCTCGATATGCTTGGTAATATTCTCTAGCACCACAATGGCATCGTCAACCACCATACCTATGGCTATGGATAACGACGACAGCGAGATGATGTTGATAGAGTTACCTGTAACATAGAGGTAAATAAACGAAACAATTAGCGAAACGGGAATAGTAAGTATAATGATGAATGTGGCCCTCCACCTTCCGAGGAAGAATAACACCACCAGCATTACGAATATACCAGCAAAGAGAACGGCTATCGTTAAGCTATCAATGGAGTTCTCAATGAACTCTGATGAATCGAAGATGGTATCAATGGTAATGTCAGGAGGCAGAGTTCGCATAAGGATGGGCAGCTGCTCAAGCACCTCCTTGGATATTTTAACCGTGTTGGCACCCGACTGCTTTTGCACAATGATTCGTGCAGCAGGCATACCATTGCGTCGCTCATCCATGGTGAGCTTGGCCAGGGTATCCTTCACCACGGCAACATCTTTTAGCTTGATTTGTTTACCAGCAAAGCTTCCAACCACTATATCGTTTAACACATCGCTATCGGTAAATTCGCCTTGAACCCTGAGCGGAAATGTTTTTGAGCCTAAATCAATGGTTCCTGCGGGCATATTCAGGTTCTCCATCCGAATTGCATTGCCAAGCTGCTCAACGGTAAGGTTGTAGGCCTCCAACTTGCGGGGGTCAACATTCACCTGTATTTCGCGCTTTGGACCGCCCGAAATACCAACCGCTCCAACGCCATCGATACGGTTTAGGGGGTTAACAATGCGCTCATCCAAAATTTTGTTCAAGGCGCTATAGCTCTCATCAGCGGTAGCCGAGAGCATAAGGATAGGCATCATGCTGGTGCTAAACTTGAATATCACAGGCTTCTCCGAATCCTCGGGCAAATACCTCTCGATACGGCTTATGGCGTCGCGCACATCGTTTGTGGCCTCATCCAAGTTGGTGCCCCACTCAAATTCTAGTATAATTAGCGAGATATTCTCCCTTGATGATGAGGTAAGCTTCTTTAGGTCGCTCACCGTGTTGAGGTTATCCTCGAGCAAGCGGGTGATATTAGTCTCTATATCAGCAGCATTAGCACCAGGATAGGTGGTAAACACGCTGATGATGGGTGGGTCGATCTCGGGGTATAGGTCAATGGATAGCCTATTAAGCGAGAACAAACCAAATACAATCACTCCGATGAATATAAGGATTGTACTTACGGGTTTCCGAACTGCGGTACTATATAAACTCATAATCTATTCAGTGGGATTAGGAAAGAACTACTTTTCTACTTCAACAGCATTACCGTCGAGGAGTCTTGACTGGCCAGCCACAACCACCTTCTGATTAGCTGAAAGGCCAGACAATACCTCAAAGCTATCGTTTACTCTTCGCCCAAGGTTTATCACCTTACGCTTGGCTACTTTATCCTCAATCACAAAAACATACCTATCGTTGGTGCCAGGCTGGCGTTGTACGGCCACATCGGGAACTAAAACGCGCTCAACCTCACCAAACCCAAACCTCACACGAGCAAACATACCGGGACGAATGAGCAGCTCATTGTTAGCCACCTCTACCTCAACAGTAAAAGTACGCGTCATGGGATCAATGGTTGGATGCACCAAATGAACCCTTCCTGTAAACGCTTTCTTAGGATAGATATCAAGGGTAACTTCAGCATTCATCCCCTGCTTTACGTTGGGAAAATACATCTCGGGGACGTTAACCAAAACCTTCACGGGTCGAATTTGCATTACCGATACTACAGCCGCCTTACCAGTTGGGTTGGGGGTCATGGCGTAAATATCACCATCGTTGTAGAATCGTCCGGTAATCACACCATCGATTGGTGAGCGAAGCTGGGTATTCTCCGACATGGTTTTATAGTTGGTACGCATAATATCGAGCTGAGTCTTAATCTGATCGACCTGCTGCTGAGGAATACTACCGATTCGGTATAACGTATCGAGCCTTGCGTACTCCTTCTCAAGGTTGTCGAGCTGAGATTTTACCTGATCGAAGTTGGTGTTATCCATCTCAACCAGAAGCTGACCCTGCTTAACCATATCGCCAACCTCAACAAAAATTTTTCGAATACGTAAGGGTTGATTGGGGCTAATATGATTCTCTTTAAATGCCTGTACGTTACCAGTATAATCAAACTCCTGCTCAATCATCTGGGTGTTAAGGGTTGTAACCTTAACCAATGGCACTGCTTGCTCCTCGGTGTCCATCTCTACCGTTTGCCCTCCTGAGCATGAGGCCATGGCAATGGCCAAAAATACTATTAGGTATTTTGTTGCGCTTAGTGTTTTCATCTCTGAATATTATTTTAAAAGGATTTCAATTCTTATATAGTTCTCTCTACTTGTTCAAATATTTGCCAGCAATTATCTGCTCATCACCTAGAATGGACTCGTAGTCAACCTTGGCCTGAAGAAAATCGTAAACTGCTTGGTTGTAGTTAAGCTTTGCCTGTGTAAGCGAAACCTCGGCATCGTTCAGCTCAAGTATTGTTCCGCTTCCAGTGCTGTAGCGTGTTTGGGCAATGCTGTAGCCACGCTCTGCCTGTGCTATACCCTCCTTGCTTGAGCTAATTTGTTCGGCGGCACGCATCATGCTAGTTATTGCGTTACGAGCCTGTAGGGTAAGGTTTTGGTTTAGGTAATCGCGCTGTATTTTTAGCTGATCGATCCCCACCAAAATCTGCTGCTCCTTATACTTGTTGGTAAAACCCTGAAATATTGGAACCTGCAGCTGTAACCCCACCATATTGGTGCTTACCCAGTTGTAATCGGCGAATTTAAAATCGTTTGCCTGCGCTAGGTACTGATAGTTACCAAACGCTGCCAGCATGGGCATGCGGGTGGTTCTAACTAGCTGAAACTGTTGGCTTAGCTTAAGTTCCTGTAGCTCTAGCTGGCGTAGGGTAGTGTTTTGGTTTAGCATAAGGGATTTGCCCGGTATGCCTTGCGCTAGCTCGTCTTCGTAATCAGAGAGGTCACCCTCAATTACAAGCTCCAAATCTGTTCCAACGCCCAGCAAAATTTTCAGCATCATAGCCGATAGGTTAACTGCATTCTCGGCCTGAACAAAGGTTGGGTTAAGGTTTCGAACCTGCACCTCGCTTCTTATTACATCGTACTCGGCAACTAAGCCCTGGCTATATAGGTTTTTAATATTCTGCAAGTTTTTCTGTGCATTCTCCATACTCATGCTCATCACATCGTATGAATTCTGGGCCAAAAGTAGGTTGTAGAAGGCTTTTTTCACCTCGCTCGCCATATTCAGCTTCGACTCCCGTGACTTTTCCAAGGCAATCTCGATATCAGTTTCGGATATTCGAAGCATTTTGAAGAGCGATGGGGCCACAAGCGGCACCGATAAGGATAATCCAGCTGTATAGCTATTGTCGAAACCAATCTTCATGGGTCCACCTGTACCAGGCCCAAACACCCCGTCGGGCATAAAAATCACCTGTGGCTCAATGTTTCTCATGTACTGGGCGCTACCGCTTAGGCTGGGGTAAAACCCACCCAGCATCTCACGCCTGTAGTACTGCGTGCGCTCAATCTCCTTGTCGGCCAGCTTTATGGTTGGATTCTCCGACAATGCAATCTCCAAGGCTTTGTCAAGGTTTAGCCTTAGGGTATCTTGCCCATGTGCACTGGACACTCCAAGCAGTAACGGGGCAAGACCAATAATTAGGATTTTAAAACCAATGTGATTAAACATATTTACAATTTATTATTAATTATTAATTCTGCTTTTCATCTCATTTTCGAGCATCTCAATACCTTTTATCGTACAAATACCGCGAACGAGGGTAATTATCGAATCGTGGTAAAGCTTGGATGGTGCATAAATATGGGCTGAGAAGATATCCTGATTTACCAAAATTGTTATCGCCTCAACTATGAACTTTGAAACTATGGTTACATCCATATCATCACGAAAAACACCCTCAATTATACCTCTTTGGATTATCTTAATGGTTTGAAAGATTTTATAATCTTGACTTGCACAAATTATCGTGGACCATATGGATGGGTAGTAAACTCTCACCTCATTCACAAATTGAGGATTAACCGCTTTTAAATTTTCAATACCCTGATTGAGTATAGAAATGAAGAAATGTAGAGCAGTTTCCGACTCTTGCAACAAACGCTCTCTATTGTCTCGTTGCTGATTGATGTGCCTCAGAATAGTTTCCTTCAGAATCTCATCCTTATTGCTAAAAACTTCGTAAATGGTTCTCTTTGATATCCCCAGAGATGAGGCAAGCTGATCCATAGTTACCCTCCGGACACCCACCTTTAGGAATAGCTCTGCAGCCCCCATCAATATTCTTTCTTTTACGTCCATAGTCTATCTAAAATTTTCAAGATGCAAAGATACACGCCAAAACCAATTAAACTAATATAGTTTTTATGTTTTAAATGTATTTAACATATCAGCATAGGGCAACAACAGCAACACATTAATCAAAAAAAACCTTAAAATTCTGCGAGGCACATTATTTCAAATAAGAATTACATTCAATGAGCTTGCAAGTGCACTCTGCCAATTTGGCTTAGAGAACGCCATGCGATGGTATTACCAACAAAACGGAAGAAGTAAGAAATTACCGGAGGAATGATACCCGAAAGGTTCATGAGTAACAACTTAAGGCTGCTGGTAGAATAAGAAATTAGGCAATTTGCCTGAGCTTATTGGAGGACTTGTTCGCTTCGTAAACCAACGATACAAGCTGATCTAACCGAACAAGGTCTTTCTCTGTCCCATTATTGAACCTAACATTAAAATTACTCTCAACCAGGTAAAGCAACATATTAACATCCCAACCATCCATGCCCAGGTCATTTTTCAAATCGGCATTATAATAATTTACAATATCTTTTACATTAAAATTCATTAGCAATAACCACTTCACCTTACTATAAATCTCTGATACTGACATATTAGGCAACTTTAAATTTGTTGAAATTTTGAAATCAAATTTTCCTTTAAAACAGTCATTTATTTAGCAAATGCTATGCCAACCCTTTGCCTTTCAGGTGTTGTATTTACTTTTAATTACATCAAAGTGTTTTTAAACTTTGCAAAGGTAATTCAGAAAACCAAATCAACAAATATAGTTTTAACAGTTTTAACACTCATTAACCCATTGATGTGAAAATGAAGCGTGGCTATTAAAAAAGCCAATCATCACAAGTTATACCCGCAGATTGAGTTTACCTCCGCAATTAGATACATTTACCTAAATTTTTCTGCTCCACTATACGCTAACTTTGCATGCTAAGCAGTTAACATAATACAACAAACATTGTTCTACCAATAAACCTGACTACGTGAAAACAGAAAAACATATTTATCCTGTAACCGGGATGTCATGCGCTGGATGCTCGTCGAGCGTGGAAAGTATGCTTAAAAGTCATGAGGGTGTTGCTGACGCTGGGGTTAACCTTGCGAATCAAACGGCTTGGGTCAGCTTCGATCCGAAGCTGACCTCACCAAAGGCCCTGCAACAAGCAATTCGATCTGTTGGTTATGACCTTCTGATTGATAACGAACACAACCTAATGGCAACGGAGAAAATACGCCAGCAGGAATCTGCAAGAATGCGAGCAAGAACAATATGGGCCGGAATCCTCACCCTTCCAGTGTTTACCTTGGGCATGTTCTTTATGCATTGGGACTACTCCCCCATTATCTCCCTTGTACTCTCCATACCCATAATTTTTTGGTTTGGCCGTGGGTTCTTTATCAATGCATGGAAACAAGCAGCTCACTTCAAAGCCAATATGGACACGCTGGTTGCCCTTAGTACCGGCATTGCCTTTATATTCAGCGTTTTCAACACGTTTAACCCTAACTTTCTGCTCAACAGGGGCATTGAACCACACGTTTACTTCGAGTCTGCATCAGTGATCATCACATTTATTCTGCTTGGGAAATGGCTCGAGGAACGTGCCAAGGGAAAAACCTCATCATCCATTCGAAAATTGATGGGCTTACAACCCAGCACGGTTACCGTTATCGAGAATAATAATCTAAGGGAAATCAACATTTCCGATCTGCAGATTGGGCAGCTGGTACTTGTTAAGCCAGGCGGTAGGGTACCGGTTGACGGTGTAGTTACCGAGGGGGTTTCGTTTATCGATGAGAGCACAATTACTGGCGAACCCTTACCGGTTGAGAAGTTGAAAGGCGATAAGGTTTACGCTGGAACTGCCAACCAAAAGGGATCGCTAACCATACTTGCCGAACAGGTTGGGTCTGAAACCGTGTTGAGTAGAATTGTAAAGATGGTGGAAGAGGCACAAGGATCTAAAGCCCCAGTGCAAAAGTTAGCCGACAAGGTTGCTGGTATTTTTGTGCCCATAGTTATGGCCATTGCCCTTACTAGCTTTGGTGTATGGGCGGTTTTTGGAGGCAGCCAAGGGGTTGTTCAGGGTATTGTTGCACTAGTAACAGTACTAGCCATTGCCTGCCCCTGTGCCCTTGGCCTTGCAACACCAACTGCCATAATGGTGGGTATGGGTAAGGGTGCCGAAAAAAACATCCTAATAAAGGATGCCCAAAGCCTAGAAACTGCGCACAAACTATCCACCATTGTGCTCGACAAAACTGGAACTATAACAGAGGGCAAACCAGCCGTTACACATATACAATGGTATATCGATGACCCATCTAATCATTTCAAAACTATACTTCTATCCATCGAGCGCCAGTCGGAACACCCATTAGCCGAGGCTATTGTGAATCATCTACTAGATGATAACACCCAAAATATGGCTGTTGATAGGTTTGAGGCTCATGCCGGAATGGGTGTTATGGCCACAATCAACAACGAGGAGTTCTTTGTGGGCAATAGTAAGCTGCTTGATAAATTCAACATCCATGTATCTCAGCACATTGCCAACGAGGTTAAGCTGTGGAGCGAAAAGGGGCAAACCGCCATGCATTTTGCCAATAGGCAAGGGGTAATAGCCCTTATCTCCATTGCCGATAAGGTTAAGGAATCATCGGTTGTTGCCATTGAAAGGCTAAAGGCGTTAGGTGTTGAACCCATTATGCTAACCGGTGATAATGAGCAAACGGCTATGATTGTAGCCAATCAGGTAGGAATTAGCCATTTCAAAGCATCGTTGCTACCGCATGAAAAGGCAGAATTTATCGAGAGGCTTCAGGCACAGGGTAAGGTTGTTGGTATGGTGGGCGATGGCATAAACGATTCACACGCTCTAGCCCTTGCCGATGTTAGCATTGCAATGGGCAAGGGATCCGATATTGCAATGGATGTTGCCAAAATTACGCTCATCACCTCTGACCTAACCCATATAGCAACAGCCATTAGGCTCTCGAAGCTTACCATGCGAACAGTGAGGCAAAACCTATTCTGGGCATTTATTTACAACATCGTAGGTATACCATTGGCAGCGGGAATCCTGTACCCATTCATTGGTTTTCAGTTCGACCCCATGCTAGCCGGTATGGCTATGGCGCTCAGCTCGGTTTCGGTAGTTAGCAACAGCCTTAGGTTACGCACCGTTAAGCTGTAGACACCACGTACCCACCAAACCCTTAGGCCTTTTGGTACTTGGCAAGAGCATGGCACAGCTCGCTGTAGTAGTGCTCCATGATATGTTTTAACCAGTAGGTATACTTCTGTGGATTAGCCTCAATGTCCGCTTTTAGATTGGGTAGGGTCATCCACGCGTAGCTCTCCACCTCATCGGCATCGGGTTTGGGATCACCATCGAAAAAACCAATGTATATATGGTCTATCTCGTTCTCGGTTAGTCCATTATCAAAATCAATTCGATAATGAAACTTTTCAACAAACTTTAGCTCAGCATCAAACCCCATCTCCTCCATCAATCGCAGGTGAGTGGCTTGCTCCATATCCAACCCCTCGGGCAAATGGCTGCAGCAAGTATTTGTCCACAATCCGGGAGAGTGATATTTCATAAGGGCACGTTGGTGCATCATAAGCTCTCCTGCCGAGTTGAATATAAATATTGAAAAAGCCCTGTGCAGCAGCCCCTCAACATGCACCTTCTGCTTCTCATCGTATCCGGTAACCCTATCGTTTTTATCTACCGTTGCAATTAGGTTATTCATAAAAATGGTTTTATTTAAAAAGTAATACAAATATACCCATACCAACCCTAACAACAACGCAAGGTCAAAAAATGTTAATTCAACAGCATAAAATCAGTAGAGGCAGTGGATATACAATAATTTGAAGTTATTAACAGTTTGATGTTGATATAAAGCAAGGGCAATGGCAGCACCTTAGGTGCATTATTTGTATTTTTACACGAAAATTAAGCACAAAACTATGTTTGCAAAATCGTTACGAGTATTTGCCGCAGCTACACTAATAGCAATAGGTTGTGGTGCAATGGCTCAAGAAACAATTCATCATACGCACCCCGATAAGTTCCTACGCAACGGTATCGATCTTTACGAAAAGGGAAATTTTGCATCGGCTCAAAAACAGTTCGAGCTTGCATCGAAACACGCCAATAAAAATGAGCTGCACATTAAGGGCGAGGCCGAGTTTTATGCTGCCTTATGCGCCATTGAGCTTTTTAACGAGGATGCCGAATACCTCATGCGCACCTTTATCAATAGCTACCCCGACAACCAAAAAGTTAACCAAGGATATTTCGAACTAGCCAAGCTCCGGTACCGTGAACGTAAATACAAGGATGCATTATACTGGTTTGGTGAAACCAACCGCAACGGCCTCGACTCCGAGCAGAAAGCTGAGTTGCTGTTCAAGTTGGGGTACAGCCACTTTATGCTCGAAAATTTAGACCTGGCCGGACGGGCTTTCTTTGAGGTAAAAGATACCCACAACAAGTATGCAGCACCCGCCACCTATTACTACTCCCACATTGCCTACGACCAAAAAAACTACGCAACCGCCCTCAGGGGGTTTGAGAAGCTAGGTAGCGATGAAACCTTTGCCCCCCTTGTTCCATACTACATTACCCAAATCTACTATCTCCAAAGACAATACAGCAAGGTAATTGAATACGCACCACCCGTTCTTGAGTCGGCCAACGCCCGCCGTGCACCTGAAATTGCCCGCCTGATTGCTGAATCGTACTACCGGCTTAGGCAGTACGAAAAAGCGATACCCTACATTGAACAATTTATCGAAAAGGCCAGCTCGCTCACCCGCGAGGATAACTACCTGGTTGGATTTATCTACTACAGGAATTACCGCTTCGATGAGGCTGTTAAATACCTCGAACGTGTCCCCACCGAGGAGGATACGCTAAGCCAAAACGCATACTACCATTTGGCCGACTGCTACCTTAAGCTCGACCAAAAAGCGAAAGCACGCCAGGCATTCTCCATGGCTTCCAAAACCGATTTTGATCTCGACATTAAAGAGGATGCACTTTTTAATTTTGCTAAAATTACCTACGAAACGCTATACAACCCATTTAACGAGGCAATTGAAGCATTCCAACTGTATATTCAGCTATTCCCAAACAGCCCGAGGATAGACGAAGCATACAACTACCTGGTTTTAGCCTACACAAATACAAAAAACTATAGGCAAGCCCTAGAATCGCTTGATAAAATTGTGAACAAAGATGCCTCAATAAGACGCGCATACCAACGGGTTGCCTTTTATAGAGGCATTGAACTCTTCCAAAACCTTAACTTTGAGGAGGCAGCCGAAAAGTTTACCCTCTCGCTGAAATACCCAGAATTTAGCGACAGGCTCCTAGCGCTAAGCCTATACTGGCGAGGAGAATCGTACTATAGGCTTGGGGACTTTCGAAAGGCAGCTAACGACTACGATCAGTTCCTGCTTTCCCCCGGCGCCTTCGATCTACCCGAATATCATTTAGCTCACTATAACCTGGGCTACGCCCATTTTAAACTTAAAAATTATGACGATGCCGTAGTTTGGTTCCGAAAATACACCACCCTTACCAGCAAGAGCAAGAGCCAGTTTCTTGGCGATGCCTTCAATAGAATTGCCGACTCTTACTTTATTCAACGCAGGTATTGGGTGGCGCTAGACTACTACGAAAATGCCATAAACACCAATACCATAGATGTTGATTACGCCATTCTACAACGTGGAATTGCCTTTGGCTTGGTAGACAGGCCAGAGAAAAAAATTGAGGAGCTGCTGGGGCTTGTTAATAAGTACCCGAACTCAAACTACACCGACGATGCCCTTTTCGAACTTGCCGAAACCTACCTTGCCCTTAATCAACCCCAAGAAGCTGTTAAGCACTACACTCGCATTCAGCAAGATTTTCCGGGTAGTTCATACTTTGTGCGCGCACTGGTACAGCTTGGCATTGCAGCCTACAATAGGGAAGAATCTGATAAAGCAATGCAATACTACAAAAGGGTTGTAGAGGAGTTCCCTGGCTCCGCAGAGGCAAAAAATGCGTTGGTTGGTATTCGAAACATTTATGTTGATATGGGTAATGTTGACGAATATTTCACCTACGCCTCAAGCCTGGGCAGCCTAGGCAATGTGAGCATGGCCGAGAAAGACTCTCTGTCGTACATGTCGGCGGAAAGAATATACATGTCGGGTGATTGCGAAAAGGCTATTCAAAATCTATCAAAGTACATCGATGAATTTCCCCGGGGAAGTTTTGTCCTGAATGCCCATTTCTATATGGCCGACTGTCTTCATCGCAACGGTAAGCTCGACCAGGCGTTAGAATCGTACTCGCAGGTAATACAAAGGCAGAAAAATCCATTCACCGAGCAAACCCTCCTGGCCTCATCGGCAATATATATGCAGCAAAAGAAGTATGCCGATGCCTATGAGGTTTTCAAACTCCTAGAGACACTTGCCGATCTCAAATCGAGCTTGCTGGAGGCCAGGGTTGGAATGCTACGAACTGCAAAGTTTTTAGAAAGGCACAGCGAGGTGGTTGAAGCCGCCAACAAGGTGCTAATTACCGATAAGCTACCCGCCGAGATTGAGCGAGAGGCTCGCTTTGCCAAAGCAAAATCGCTGCTTGAGCTCAATAGAACCACCGAGGCATTCGATGAGTTTGCCCATATCTCAAGCAACCTGAAAACCCAAGAGGGAGCCGAGGCTAAGTATAGAATGGTTAGAATATATTTCGACTCTGGAGATCTTAATAAAGCCGAAATTGAAGTATTCAGCTTTGCAGAGCGTAATACTCCTCATCAGTTCTGGCTGGCCAAAAGCTTTATAATCCTTGCCGAAATATACGCCAAGCGCGACGATTTTTTCCAAGCCAAGGCCACCCTCCAAAGCGTAATTGATGGCTACACCGAGACCAATGATGGGGTTATTGATGAAGCGTCAAAACTTTTAACCCAACTAATTATTAAGGAAAAAGAGAAGCAACAGGGGAGCAAGGACGATACCATTCAGCTGCAATGGAATAGGTAAACAATTAGCAGTTTATTGTACATTTCTGTAATTAAGTAAGCAAAGGATTATGCAAAATAGAGTAGCAACAATCATAATGGGAGTATTTATCACACTTGTTAGTTGTGGTAATGTGTTTGGACAGCAAGACAAGCTAACGCAGCAGGTACAAGTTGTTAGACCCTACGAGCCGAGCATCTCCGATGCTTTTAAACTTAATATGCTCCCTCAGGTTGAGGATACTATACGGGTCACCCCTACTTTCTCATACAACCTAACCCTTAGGCCTGTAACGGTCGATTTCCCTGTAAACTTCATATCGCCTGCCAGGATGGTTGCCGAACCACTTACCCGCGCTAGCTGGGGCTACGCCAAAGTGGGATTTGGAAACTATGCCTCTCCACTTGCCGAAATTCACTACTCAAGCACACGACAAAAAGACCACTCCTATGGCGCATCGCTAAAGTATAACGGCTCGTTCGGGAATATTAAGCTCGACAACGACGAGAAGGTTGATGGAGATTTTCATCACTTTGGCATAGCTACATTTGGCAAAAAGATCTTCAAAAAATCGGTACTCGATGGAGGCATCGATTTCACCAGCTATGCATATGGTTTCTATGGACACGATACTACTCTGGCAGCATTGCCAATCGCATCGGAAATAGAGAGACAGAAACAGCAGCAATTTAACATTGGGCTTAACTACTACTCAACGCACAGCGATTCGTCGCATCTAAACCATATGATTAATGCAAGGTTTACAAGCTTTGCCGATAAATTCTCGAATAGCCAGAATACCCTTGAGCTAAAAGCCAGCTTCGACAAGTTCTTTAAGATTGAAAAGGTTGGTGCTAGCCTCAGCGTTAGGCATCATTCTGGGGAGTTTAATCTTGCTCAAGCAAACCAAACCCTTATCAACTTTGCACCATGGATTGGCCTATTTGGGAAGCAATGGAGAACACAGGCCGGAGTTTCCACAACCATTGAGATTAACGAGTGGGGGACAAAAACACATTTCTACCCCATTGCCTTGCTATCGTACGATATTATTGGCAATTACCTTATCCCATACTTTCAATTCAATGGCTACCTCAAAAATAATTACTATGCCCAAATACTTACCGAAAACCCATGGGCTCAACCCGGCATTGAGGTGGCCAATACAAGCCACAAATTTATCATTAAAGGGGGCATAAAAGGAAATCTGAGCCCACGGGTAGCCTACAATATCTCAGGAAGCTACTCGCTTATCGACAGCGCCTACTTCTTCGTTAACATTGTAGACCCCACCAACCAGTTCCTTAGCAATAGGTTTGATGTGGTTTACGACAACATTCAGCATACCCATTTTATTGGGGAGCTAACCATTGCTCCAACCACATCACTAAAACTTGCATTACAAGCCGAGTATAATGGTTACGAAATGAACGATTTGGAGAAACCTTGGCATAAACCCAGCTATGCCGGGAGAGCGACACTATCGTACAACCTAAGGAATAAAATAGTAGTGAACGCTGGACTTTACCTAGAGGGCGAAAGAAATGCTCTTGGAGTAAACGGAGATATACATAAAATTGATGGAATTGTGGACCTTAACCTCGGATTCGAATACCGATTGAATAAAAGGATGTCAGCATTCCTAAACTTCAATAATATTACCGCTAACAGATACCATCACTGGTACTTATACCCTACACAAGGGTTCAATATGCGCGGAGGTATTTCCTATGCATTTTAGACAGCTAATTCACAATAAGTTTACACTTTATCAATACTCACAGCACCCCTTTGTATATAATTGATTTACTGATATTTAAAGCCGAATATTTAGCTCAAAAAAATCTCCCCAAATGGGGGATTTTTTAATATTATTGCTATCTTTGAAAGTATTTTTCTGATCAACTAAAATTATTGATTTTCAGCGACTTTATTATTAGGTCTGCTCATTATTATTTGAATTCAATTTTATATGGATAATTTAGAAAACGAGAAGTTGGTAAATGGCCCAATTATCGAGGGCAAGCAGTACTCTGCCGAAAGCATTCAAGTTCTTGAGGGTCTTGATGCCGTGCGCAAGCGCCCTTCGATGTACATTGGCGATACCGGTAGTAGAGGTTTGCATCACCTAGTTTACGAGGTGGTTGACAACTCAATTGACGAAGCCCTTGGTGGATATTGCTCAAATATTGAGGTAGACATAAATGAGGATGGCTCCATTACCGTAACCGATGACGGTCGTGGTATCCCAGTGGATTACCATGAGAAAGAAAAAAAATCGGCCCTTGAAGTGGTTATGACAGTGCTTCACGCTGGCGGAAAATTCGACAAGGGATCCTATAAAGTGTCAGGTGGATTGCACGGTGTAGGTGTATCATGCGTAAATGCCCTTTCCAAAGTGCTTATAGCAGAGGTTTATCGCGATGGCAAAGTTTGGAAACAGGAGTATAGCAAAGGAGTACCCCTAGCTCCAGTGGAACAAATTGGCGAAACCGACAAGTCGGGAACAAGGATAACCTTCCTCCCCGACGATACCATATTTACCCAATCAACCGATTACAGCTTCGAGATCCTAGCTTCACGGCTTCGAGAGCTGGCATTCCTTAACAAAGGGGTACGACTAAGCATTACCGACAAACGTGAATTGGAAGAAAACGGTAATGGTGGTAAGTTCCGTTACGAAGAGTTTTACTCCGAAGAGGGATTGAAAGAATTTGTTGAGTTTCTTGATGCCACCCGCGAATCGCTCATAGAAACAACAATACACATCGAATCGAACAAAAACGATGTCCCCGTTGAGGTGGCCATGCAGTACAACACCTCGTTCTCCGAAAACATTCACTCGTACGTAAACAATATCAATACCATTGAGGGGGGCACCCACCTCACCGGTTTCAGAAGGGCGCTAACCCGAACCCTAAAGAAGTACGCCGATGAATCGGGGATGCTCTCGAAGCTTAAGTTCGACATTAGTGGCGATGACTTTAGGGAAGGGCTCACCGCAATCATCTCAGTAAAGGTAGCCGAACCTCAGTTCGAAGGGCAAACCAAAACCAAGCTTGGGAACTCCGAGGTTAGCCTCGCCGTCGATCAGGCTGTAAGTGAAGCCCTAAGCAACTACCTAGAGGAAAATCCTAAGGATGCCCGTAGCATAGTTCAGAAAGTAATTCTAGCCGCTCAGGCTCGTCATGCAGCCAGAAAAGCAAGGGAACTGGTGCAGCGAAAAACGGTTCTCTCTGGCTCTGGCCTACCCGGCAAACTTTCCGATTGCTCCGAAAAAGATCCTGCCCAAACCGAGCTATTCCTTGTGGAGGGTGACTCGGCAGGTGGAACAGCCAAGCAAGGTCGTGACCGTCGGTTTCAGGCAATCATGCCGCTGCGAGGTAAAATCCTAAACGTCGAGAAGGCCATGCAGCACAAAATCTTCGAGAACGAGGAGATTAAGAATATGTTCACGGCACTTGGTGTATCCATTGGTACCGAAGAGGACAGCAAGGCGTTAAATCTTGAAAAGATAAGGTATCACAAGGTGATAATCATGACCGATGCCGATGTAGACGGTAGCCACATTGCAACCCTTATCATGACCTTCTTCTTCCGCTATATGAACGATCTAATCAACGGGGGCTTCCTATACATTGCAACACCACCTCTTTACCTTATCAAAAGGGGTAAAGATGAGCGTTACTGCTGGAGCGAGGAGGAGAGGAACCAAGCCATTGAGGAGATTGGCAAGGGTAAAGAGGACTCTGTGCATATCCAAAGATACAAGGGTTTGGGAGAGATGAATGCAGAGCAGCTGTGGGACACCACCATGAACCCCGAGACGAGGAAACTCAGAAGGGTAACCATTGCCAGCGCTGCCGAAGCCGATAGAATATTCTCGATGCTCATGGGCGATGAGGTTCCTCCCCGCCGAGAGTTTATTGAGAAGCATGCAAAGTATGCTAACATCGACATTTAACCTCAGCCATATTGCAGCTTAATGCAAAATCATAACATAGAAAAGATCGAGTATCCCTCGATCTTTTTTTATGCCCTAAATACCTTGCAGCTAGGAACTTCTTTGGATATGGCGGTACAGGTAATCGGCGGTGTAGCCCTTTTTCCCTAGGATTACCTCCTCTGGAGTACCTTCGCAAACAATTTCGCCCCCCTTAGCTCCACCCTCGGGGCCAAGGTCGATGATATGATCGGCTACTTTAATTACATCTAGGTTATGCTCAATTACTATTACGGAGTTGCCCTTATCGACCAATCGGTTTAACACATCGAGCAGCACCCGTACATCCTCGAAGTGCAAACCCGTGGTGGGCTCATCGAGAATATACAAGGTTTTACCCGTATCGCGCTTAGCCAGCTCGCTGGCTAACTTTACCCGCTGGCTCTCACCACCTGACAAGGTGGTAGACTGCTGACCCAAGGTGATGTATCCCAAGCCAACATCCTGTAGGGTTTTTATCTTTTGATATATCGACGGGATATTTGCAAAAAAATCAACCGCCTGATTTATGGTCATATCGAGCACCTCGCTTATGCTCTTCCCTTTGTACTTCACCTCCAGCGTCTCACGGTTGTATCTTCGACCGTTACACCCTTTGCAGGTTACATACACATCGGGCAAAAAGTTCATCTCAATGGTTTGTACACCAGCCCCTTTGCACACCTCACATCGACCGCCCTTTACATTAAATGAGAAGCGACCCGCCTTGTACCCCCTTATCTTGGCCTCGGGGGTCATCTCGAACAGCTTACGAATATCGGAAAAAACTCCGGTGTAGGTGGCCGGATTCGAACGAGGAGTTCTTCCAATGGGTGATTGGCTCACCTCTACAACCTTATCAATATTGTCCAACCCATCGATTAATTTGTACTGCAAAGGCTCGTCCATTGCGCGGTAAAGCAATTTACTTAGAGCTGGATGTAGGGTTTCGTTTATTAATGTGGATTTACCGCTACCCGATACTCCGGTAACGCAAACAAATTTGCCCAATGGAATTTTCACTGAGATATCCTTGAGGTTATTCCCCTTTGCTCCAACAATGGCAATACTTTTCCCGTTTCCTTTGCGTCGTATTTCAGGAATGGGAATCTCAAGCTCATGGTTAAGGTACCGTGCCGTAAGCGATTGTGTAGATGACACCTCCTGTGGCGTTCCCTGCGCAACTACTTTACCCCCTTGCCGGCCAGCAAGGGGGCCAATATCTACAACATGATCGGCCGAGAGGATCATCTCCTCATCATGCTCCACCACAATTACTGAGTTACCCGAATCGCGCAGCTGCTGAAGCGATTCAATAAGCCTAACGTTATCGCGCTGATGAAGGCCAATGCTTGGCTCATCGAGTATGTAAAGTACATTCACCAACTTGGAGCCTATTTGCGTAGCAAGGCGAATACGCTGACTCTCACCACCCGACAAGGATGCTGCTCCTCGGCTCAGCGACAAGTAGCCCAACCCTACATCAAGCAGAAAGCTAACTCGCTCACGAATCTCCTTAAGTATTTCAGTAGCAATAGCCCTTTGCTTTGGGTTCAACCGGTCCTCAAGCCCATGTAGCCATCTGGCCAAATCCTCTATATCAAGGTTAGCCACATCGGTGATACTTTTACCATCAATCCTAAACCAACCCACCTCGGGCTTAAGTCTGGTGCCCTCACATACTGGGCAAACCACGTATTGAATGAATTGCTGTGCCCATTTTGGCCCTCGGCCATTCATCTCGTCGTTATTGTGGTAACTGTGAATGTAGCTAATAACCCCTTCGAAGCTTAAAAAGTAATTTGACCTAACGCCTAACTCGGCATTTTTTAGGGTAAACTGTTCCTCCGATCCGTAAAGAATAACATTCATCGCATCCTCGGGGATATTCTCAATGGGATCGTTTATGGTAAATCCATACTTTGCGGCAATGGCTTCGAGCTGCCAAAAGATTAGAGTACTTTTGTAGGGACCTAAGGGCTGGATTCCACCCTTTTTTATGCTCAGCTTTGGGTCGGGTATAATCCGCTTAATATCCGCTTCGGCAACCGTACCCAAACCGTTACAACGCGGGCAAGCCCCTTTGGGGGAGTTAAACGAGAATGTATGCGGAGCAGGCTCCTCGTAAGCAATACCAGTTGTGGGGCACATCAGGTTACGGCTATAGTATCGGCTAACATCCGAGTCCATATCAAACACCATGATGGTTCCCTTGCCCTGCCCCATGGCTGTATTTATTGATGCTGATAACCTCTTGGTATCGTCTCCGGACACCATAAGCTTATCAATTAGCAGCTCGATATAGTGTGTTTTGTACCTATCTAGCTTCATGGCAGGACGTAGCTCGGTAATCTCGCCATTGATTCGGGCATACAGGTAACCTTTTTTCCTAAACTGCTCAAAAAGTTCCCTGTAATGCCCCTTGCGCCCCTTTACTATAGGGGCAAGCACGGCAACCTTTCGGTTCTTAAAATTCTTAACAATAAGTTTTACTATCTGCTCGTCGGTATAGCGCACCATCTCCTCACCCGTATTTTGCGAGTAGGCTATAGATGCACGGGCAAATAGCAGGCGTAAAAAGTCGTATACCTCAGTCACAGTTCCCACTGTGGAACGGGGGTTGCGGTTAGTGGTTTTCTGCTCTATGGAGATAACGGGGCTTAGGCCTGTAATTTTATCCACATCGGGTCGTTCCATGGCTCCCAGAAACTGACGTGCATAGGCCGAAAGGGTTTCAATATATCGCCTCTGCCCCTCGGCATAAATGGTATCGAATGCTAGTGATGACTTACCACTCCCACTTAGCCCAGTAATTACCGTTAGCTTATTCCGTGGTATAACAACATCAATATTTTTTAGATTGTGAACCCTTGCGCCCTGAACGTTAATTTCGAGCGCCTCTCCTTTTTGTGGTGTCATTATTCAAAAAAAAAAATAAAGTAGTGATGCAAAGCACTCAGAATTATGTGGTTTATTACAACTCAGTATGTAAACTATTCCTGTCCATATGCAGATTCTCTGAATCCTCGTTCAGGAATTTTAATAGCATAGGTTTTACCCCTCTTGTTGGTTAAATAGCTTTCTCGCAACCACGGGTTGTAAAGTTTCAATATCTTATAGTTCGTATTAAAGTGCTCGGCAAACTGTGCAAAGCTGGTAACAGCGGTGTCTACTTCTACCTCATAATACTTTAGTGGGGGATAAAGCTCATCGGGCATAAGGTGAAACCCATACTGCTCGGGATGCTCAAAGATGACTTTAAAGGCCAAGATTCGAAATAGGTATCGACCTGTTTCTTCACCAAGAACCATATCGTAGTAGTTGTTATTGCCCTGCCTTGCCATTTGTCTATTAATACCACTTCTGCCAAAATTATACGATGCCGCAGCCATGGTCCAGTTTCCATAATGGTTGTAACTTTTCAACAAAAAGTCACAAGCAGCATAGGTTGATTTCTCGATATGGTATCTCTCATCAACCTCATCGCCCACCTCCAGGCTAAGCTCTCTAGCTGTTGCTGCTAGTATTTGCCAAAACCCAACTGCTTGTGCTGGCGAAACAGCCTGAGTTAAGGCGCTCTCGGCAACAGCTAAATACTTAAAATCATCGGGTATACCCTTTTCCTTAAGGATGGGCTCTATAATGGGGAAGTACCTATTAGCACGCTTTAACAAAAGAACGGTTTGGGAATGCCAATAGGTGTTAACCTGTAGCTCTCTATCTAAGCTCTCACGAACATCAAAAAAATGGATGGGTACTTGCTCCCCCGCAAAGGCAATGGCATTGGGAATTGGCACTTGGTACACAGGGTTCTGAATACGCAAAGAATCGGACTTGGTAAAAAATCCATTGGCACCTGTTTGGCCTGTTTTAGCAGGTACTATAAGGGCTACAGCTATTGTAGCAATTACTAGTAGGGTGAATGTGATTAGAAATTTCCTTTTAACAGGCATCTGGTTTACTGACATGCTAATTAGCTTTAATTTGTTTAGGCTCCGGAGCTAGCTCAGGAAATTTTCACGCTCGTTGTAAATTCGAATAAAATTATCGATTGATCTATCGTAGCCCCTCTCGATACCATCGGGAAAATAGCAGGCAGGAAGCTGCCCCATTTTGCGGTGGTAGGCAATGCAATCGCAGCACACCCCTTTCCGAGAGCATGGGTAGCTACAGTTACACCCGCTTAGATTACTGTCCTTTTTACAATCCATACTTTTCAATTTGTAGAACCTACAAAATTACCATTTCTGTTAGATTATTCCTAGTAATTTGAAAAGGGTTATGGGAATACTTCAGCTTACCATAGAATTTCATTGCCTTATTATCCTGAATTTTGTATATTGTGGGGCAACCATCAAACTCGGATACTATGCAAAAGGTATGCTTGTTTATTGCAACAACCCTAACCTGCTTTAATGCTCTGGCACAGGATGATGATACTTTTATTGAAAGACGTCAAGCGATGGTGCAAACGCAGATCAGCTCACGGGGGATAACGCATGAGCAAACGCTCTCAGCCATGAGGAAAGTTCCTCGACACAAATTCGTTCCTGCATCATACCAATCGTTGGCCTACGACGATAGGCCCTTGCCAATAGGGTATGGTCAAACCATTTCGCAACCCTACATTGTGGCATATATGACCGAACTAACCAAACCCTCAGGCGGAATGAAAGCCCTCGAAATTGGGGCTGGGTCGGGATACCAAGCAGCCATCCTGGCTGAAATTGTTGATTCGGTTTATACCATAGAAATTGTACCTCAGCTGGGGCAATCGGCTGCTTCCGTATTAAAAAGATTAAACTACCAGAATGTAGAAGTTAAGATTGGCGATGGTTACCACGGATGGCCTGAGAAAGGACCTTTCGACATAATAGTGGTAACGGCTGCTGCCGATCATATACCCCCTCCACTGATAGCCCAGCTAAAAGATGGTGGAACTATGATAATCCCTGTTGGGTCACCATTTCAGGTTCAACAGCTTATACTTATTCGGAAGAATAAGGGTAAGATTACAACCCAAAGCCTTTTACCTGTAAGGTTTGTGCCATTTACTCGCAGCGCCAATTAATGAGAGACAGAGTACCCATACTCTTGATATCAATTGCCATTATTGGATTCCAGCTGGCTATTGTAAACTTGTTATCATATAGCCAATGGCACCATTTTGCCTATTTGGCAGTATCCGTTGCAATGCTGGGTTTCGGCTCATCGGGAGTATTAATTGCTATATGGAAAAAATTCTTTTTAAATAGATTACAATCGGTACTGCCCTTCCTCTTTGTTGCCACAGGTATATCTATGTTTATTGCTCCATTGCTAATTAACTCAGAGTTTCTCCGCTTCGATTCCCTGCTTCTATTCACATCAACCAAACATCTTTTCAAGTTACTAGCTACCTGTATAGTTCTTTTAATCCCATTCTTAACGGGAGCATTAGCTTTGGGCATCTTTTTCACGGCATATAACCAGCAAATCAGCAAACTCTATGCATATAATCTGGCTGGATCTGCGCTAGGAGGAGTTATATTGATATGGATGTCGAATATAGTTTTCCCAATGAGCCTTGCTTCTACGTTTGGATTAGTAGCGGTTCTTGGTGCGCCATTCGTTAGCTATAGTAAAAGAAACATAGTATATTCATCCTTAGCCCTATTCCTAGGCATTACTGTTCTATGGGTACAACCTAGCATTCCATTCACCTCTCAGTATAAACCACTAAGCAAAACCATACTAATTCCCGATACTCATATCACTGAGCAAATACCTTTATCCAAAGGTACATTAGAGTTCGTAACCTCAAGTAACCTTCGACAGGCTAACGGGTTAAGCTTAAGTTACAGCGGAAGGGTTCCGCTTGTGGATATAGCGTTTTTGAATGCCCAGCCATATTTTACCTTTGAAAAAAATGAGGCTGATTCATCTTTTTACACATCGAATATATACGCACTTCCATATATCCTAGCTAATCATGCTCAAAACATTCTTCTTATTCAACCCAGCAGCACTTTTTACATATCACAGGCAAATGTATTTGGTTGTTCTCCAACTATTATCGAGCCCATTAAATATATTGCAGATACCTTGACAAAATTGTCCTGGAAATATGGCGACATTAAAATAAAGCATGGCTATCCACGTCAAGTATTACATAGTCACACTCTTGACAAATGGGATATTATTATGTTCCCGAGCGTTGGTAACACGGGTAATTCTGGGTTAAATGCACTAATGGAGAACTACCTCTTTACAACCAATGCAGTTGCAAATTCTTTTAACACACTAAATGATAACGGTTTTATCGCCTTTTCATCTGTAATGGATAACCCCGCTCGAAGTAACCTTAAACTCATCTCTTTAGTATCCCATTCACTTCATAATCTGTCACTGGAACCAGAAGAACATCTTCTTTCAATTAGAACTTGGAATACCCTCGTGGTGCTAATAAAAAAATCATCATTAAATCCAGAGGATATTGGTAGAGTAAGAGAATTCTGCGAAATCTATGGATTTGATTTAGTGCATCCATATGATGATAATTCGGAGCATAATATTCTAATGGATAATCAATTTCAACTAATCTCTAGCCAAATAATTGGTGATAACTTTACGAAGAGTTATGATTCCTACCCATTTAACTTAAAAGCTCCTAGTGATAACAGTCCTTTCTTTTCACAATTTGTCAAACTATCTAAACTAAAATACTATACCGACGAATTTGGATTAAAAAGCGTAACGCATCTAGAACTTGGGTACTTTATTGTTTGGGTTAGTTTTATTATATGCTTGATTATATCACTACTTGCAATCATAACACCTGCCTTCACAACCTTTCAGTTAAAAAAACAGAACTATTGGATATACCTCTACTTCTCCTTTATTGGGTTAGCATATATGATGCTTGAGGTTGCATTAATTCAAAAGTCTATACTATCGCTAAATAACCCCACAATGGCAAGTTCTATAGTAATTAGTAGTTTACTGTGCTTCTCAGCAATAGGCAGCTATTTATCTTCAAATTTTACAAGTAGTAGAATAACACAGTTATTACTAGCGATTGGTATCTACATAGTAATATACGCATTATTTGCCCACTATATTATATCATGGGTTGCTAGCCAAGGCTTAGCAATACGTATAGCATCAACAATACTATCCATAGCTCCTCTTGCAATGTTTATGGGCACCATATTTCCTATGGGTATAAAGATTATTTCTTCCAGTAATCCTAATCAAATACCCGTAGCTTGGGCTGTTAATGGATTCTTCTCGGTACTTGCTGCGCCCCTTGCCACAATTACAGCAGTAGAATATGGATTTTACCAAGTATTGATATTTAGCGCATTCCTTTACTTGCTCTGTATTCCTTTGGTGTACAAAAGGGCTAGTAATAAAAAAGCACCAACAAAAGTTGGTGCTTAATCAATGTGTACATAAACAAGAAAAGCCCCGAAGTATTCGGGGCTTTTGAAGGATGGCGGCGACCTACTCTCCCACCTCTCGGCAGTACCATCGGCGCTGGTGGGCTTAACTTCTCTGTTCGGCATGGGAAGAGGTGGAGCCCCACCGCAATAGCCACCTGAAGGCCATCGGGCTCACCGCTGGGGTGAACCGTATGCTGTTTGACGTGGTGGTGTGAGCAGGAGCGCGACCGGCGCGCACCCGGCGCCGCGCGGAAAGCCGTTCGGGCGATTAGTACTGCTCGGCTTTGCCATCGCTGGCTTTACACCTGCAGCCT
>Ga0334899_1000324_pt1 | contig 64109 bp, 57 predicted proteins | sample GraSluR3_MG_FD_207219 | JGI IMG/M metagenome (GOLD analysis project Ga0334899, IMG submission 207219) | Sludge microbial communities from methane-producing bioreactor in Wageningen University, Netherlands - Granular Sludge_8_08-R3 | ecosystem: Engineered > Bioreactor > Anaerobic > Unclassified ...
CCAGCAAGCTACCGCTTGAAAGACAAGACAAAGATTTCACTATTGTTGCCAGCCGTTCTCACCTAAATCCTGAAACAACACAATTTATCAACGAAATCAAAAAGGAACATGATAATATCCGCATCGTTTCGCGTGGAAGTTCTTTGAAACTTTGCATGATTGCAGAGGGACTGGCAGATGTTTATCCTCGTTTTGGTATCACTTCGGAGTGGGATATTGCTGCCGGACATGCTGTTGTATCTGCAGCTGGCGGTCGCGTTGTGGCCATCGCTGATGAGTCGCAAGAGCTTTCCTATAACAACGAACAGATGGAAAATCCACCATTTATTGCCTATCCACCTGAAAGTCAAAAATAAAACCAGACAGTAGAAGGCTGTCAGATTATACAAATGCTGCAAAATCGGGCTTTTTTTCCGTACTTTGCAGCGTTTTTTATGCCATTCTGAATCCTAATTTTCTATGAATAATTACGCAATCAATAACCTGCGCGAACTAGAAGCCGAAGCCATCCACATCATCCGTGAAGTGGCCGCCGAATTTGAAAATCCTGTGATGCTTTACAGTATTGGTAAAGATAGCTCCGTGATGGTTCGACTGGCCGAAAAAGCCTTTTACCCAGCCAAGGTACCCTTCCCGTTGATGCATATCGACAGCAAGTGGAAGTTTCGTGAAATGACTGAATTTAGGGATCGTTATGCCAAAGAAAAAGGTTGGGATCTGATCGTTGAATACAACAAAGAAGGCTTTGAGTCTGGAATTGGGCCTTTTACGCATGGTAGCAAAGTTCACACCGATGTGATGAAAACACAGGCCTTGCTGCAAGCCCTCGACAAACACCGCTTTGATGCTGCCTTTGGCGGTGCACGACGTGATGAGGAAAAAAGCCGCGCCAAAGAACGCATCTACAGCTTCCGCGATCGCTTTCATCAATGGGATCCCAAAAATCAACGTCCTGAATTGTGGAGCATTTACAATGCACGGGTACACAAAGGTGAGTCTATTCGTGTTTTTCCGCTTTCCAATTGGACCGAATTGGATATTTGGCAATATATCCGACTGGAAAATATCCCTATCGTTCCGCTATATTTTGCCAAAGAACGACCCATTGTGGATATGGACGGAAACCTGATTATGGTTGATGATGACCGCATGCCCAAAGAGCTGGCCGAAAAAGCCGTGATGCGTAAAGTACGTTTCCGCACCTTAGGATGTTATCCACTTACCGGAGCCATTGATTCAGAAGCTGATACGATAGAGAAAATCGTAGAAGAAATGATGACAGTAACCAAATCCGAACGCACCACCCGCGTAATCGACTTCGACCAGGAAGGCAGCATGGAACAGAAGAAGCGGGAAGGGTATTTTTAAAGTAAAACTTTGGCATTGGCGTTAGCTTTGGCTAGAAAACAATTTAAAAAATGAGAAATTTTAGAGAATATGATATTTGGAAATTAGGAATGAAGATTGCTAAAGAGGTATATCTTGTCACTAAACACATGCCTAATGAAGAAAAATTTGGAATGATTTCACAAATTCAAAGGGCTGCTATTCCAATTCCCTCGAACATTGCAGAAGGTGCTGCCCGAAAAACAGAAAAAGAATTTAGTCAATACCTTCATATATCTATTGGCTCATCATTTGAATTAGAAACTCAAATCCTACTTGCAATTGAAATTGGTTATTTAAAGAGTTCTGATGTTCAACAAATACTAAGTGATTTAAACACAATTCAAAAGCAAACAAATCATCTTTTAAATTTACTCAAAAAGAGCCAAAGCTAACGCCAAAGCCAATGCACATCAATTGTTAAATTTAACAACAATGACAACAATATCTCCCCTTGACATCCAACAATTCCTCAATCAGGATCAGGAAAAAGACCTGCTGCGGTTGCTAACAGCCGGTTCAGTAGATGATGGAAAAAGTACTTTGATCGGACGGCTTTTGTTCGACAGCAAAAAGATTTATGAAGATCACCTCTCGGCTTTGGAGCGCGACAGCAAAAAAATTGGACATGCCGGTGATAAAATTGATTATGCCCTGCTGCTCGATGGATTGAAAGCTGAGCGCGAGCAAGGTATTACCATTGATGTGGCTTACCGATATTTCAGTACAAACAAAAGAAAATTCATCATCGCCGACACTCCCGGCCACGAGCAATATACCCGAAATATGGTTACCGGAGCCAGTACGGCAAATCTGGCAATCATTCTGATTGATGCCCGCAAAGGTGTGATCACACAAACCAAACGACATACTTTTTTAGTTTCGCTGCTCGGTATAAAACACATTGTGCTGGCTGTGAACAAAATGGATTTGATGGACTACAGCCAGGAAGTTTTTGATCAAATCTGCAAAGATTACAAACAATTTACCACGCCACTATCTATTCCGGATATTGAATTTATCCCGCTTTCGGCTCTTAATGGCGATAATGTGGTGGAGGCCTCTCAGCATATGCCCTGGTACAAAGGTAAAAGTCTGCTCAATTACCTCGAGACGGTTCATGTAGTTTCTGATCGTAATTTTGACGATTTCAGACTACCTATCCAATATGTGCTTCGTCCAAGCCTCGATTTTAGAGGATTTTCAGGCAAAGTAGCTTCCGGAATCATCCGCAAAGGCGATCAGGTAATGAGTCTTCCTTCCCGAAAAACAGCTACCGTTACGCGTGTAATTGGCTCGGATGGCGATACTGAACTGGCATTTCCACCTCAGGCTGTTACCATTACCTTATCGCACGAAATCGATCTTTCGAGAGGCGAAATGCTGGTGCACCCGGATAATCTGCCGCGCATCGAGCGACAATTTGAAGCCATGTTGGTTTGGATGGACGAAGAAAAAATGGATCCTTACGCTAACTTTTTCCTCAAACACACCACTCAAACTACCCGTGCGCATCTTGATCAGATCAAATACCGCATTGATGTAAACACCCTCGAACAACATTCCTCAGATGCTTTTGAATTAAATGAAATCGGTCGGGTTGTGCTGACGACTAATAAACCCTTACTTTTTGATCCCTACCATAAAAACCATGAAACAGGTTCGTTTGTATTGATAAACCCAATCACAAACAATACCTGCGCGGTAGGTATGATCATCGACAAAATGAGTGCCGACGATTTGTATTCGCGCATCGCAGATCCCGAAACCAAGCGTTTGGTAGAAGGCGGAAAGAGTTTGATCAATGAAGATGAACTTCAAAAACGTTATCGTCAGAAAGGTGTAACACTTTGGATAACAGGTCTTCACGGAAGTGGCAAAAATCTGCTGGCCTATACCCTTGAGCGACAACTGTTTGATAAAGGTGCCACAGTAGTTTTACTGGATGGAAGCACTGTAAGATCAGGCCTTTCAAAAGAATTGGATTATTCTCCAACCGACCGAGCCGAGCATATGCGCCGTGTAGCGCACGTTTGCCGGATTTTAAATGATCAGGGAATTATCACGATTTGTTCCTTTATTTCACCCAAAGCCGAAATCCGTGAACAAGTAGCCGAAATCATCGGAAAAGAACGTTTCAAGCTATTCTTTATGGATGCCAGCATGGATTATTGCCGCAAAAACAAACCCGAACTCTACGAAAAGGCTGAACAAAATCTGATCACACATATTCCGGGTGTTGATGAAATTTATGAAAATCCTGAATTTTCTGATCTGATTTTAAATCCTGAAGATCAATCGAATATCACAACTATTTTTACTTATCTTGAAGCAGAAGGAATTTTTCCACTGCAATCAGAATGACTATCTAAGCCATAATTCTGTGTATTTTTGTTCATATTTTAAATTAATCGCTAAATAATACGCATATGTCAGCTACAAAAGGTCCTGTAAGTGAATTTATCACCCATCATTATCGTCATTTCAATGCTGCCGCACTTATTGATGCAGCCAAAGGATATGAAGCGCATCTTAAAGAAGGTGGCAAAATGATGATAACATTAGCCGGCGCTATGAGCACAGCCGAACTTGGTGTTAGTCTTGCCGAAATGATCCGTCAGGACAAAGTGCAAATCATTTCCTGCACAGGTGCCAATCTGGAAGAGGATCTGATGAATCTGGTTGCACATACGCATTATAAACGCGTTCCAAATTATCGCGACCTGAGCCCGAAAGAAGAATGGGAATTACTCGAAAACGGATTTAATCGCGTGACGGATACCTGCATCCCGGAAGAAGAAGCTTTCAGGCGTTTGCAACAACATATTTTCAAAATTTGGAAAGAAGCCGAAAGCAAAGACGAACGCTATTTTCCGCATGAATATATGTACAAAATGCTGCTATCGGGCGTATTGGAACAATACTACGAAATTGATCCAAAAAACTCATGGATGCTGGCTGCAGCGCAAAAAAACATCCCGATTATCGTTCCCGGATGGGAAGATTCAACCATGGGAAATATCTTCGCTTCCTACTGTATCAAAGGCGAATTGAAATCAACCACCATGAAAAGCGGTATTGATTATATGGTTTGGCTGGCCGACTGGTACAGAAAAAATTCAAGTGGCAAAGGCGTGGGATTTTTCCAGATTGGAGGCGGAATAGCAGGTGATTTCCCTATTTGTGTGGTGCCCATGATGTATCAGGATTTGGAATGGACAGATGTGCCTTTCTGGGCTTATTTCTGCCAGATTTCTGATTCAACAACAAGCTATGGAAGCTATTCGGGTGCTGTTCCAAACGAAAAAATAACCTGGGGTAAACTGGATATTAACACACCTAAATACATCATCGAATCGGATGCTACCATTGTAGCACCGCTGATTTTTGCTTATTTGCTAGGCTGGTAATTTTTGGCATAATCCAAAAACTAAGCCATTGGCAAACTTATACTGAAAACTGTTTTTTCTGTTGGATTGGAAACGAAAGAAACTTTACCGCCCAGGTATTGTTCCGTAAACATTTTTATGCTGTAGGTTCCAATCCCCCTGGCTTCGCCTTTTGTTGAAAAAGACCGTTGAAAGATTTGAAGCTGAATATCCTGCGACATAATGGTATCATTTTTTACTGAAATGATAACTTCATTATTGTTCGCAGTTGAAAAACCAATCTCTACCTCTTGATTTGGTTTTGAAGCTTCTACGGCATTTTTTAAGAGATTCAATAAAACACGTTTTAGCAGTACCGGATCAGTGGTGAAATTTAAGTTTTCCTGCTGATTCACAAAAACAATCGGAATGGTTTTAGCCACCTGATGATGAGCAATTTGTTGAACGGTTTCAGTGATCAGCTTATTGATATCAACAGCTTTCATATTCACTTTCAACTCACCTCTCTCGGCAGCAAGTAATTGCCTTTGCGAAAGAATTTCTTCGATCAAAACATCACTCAACCGAGATGCTATGGTAAGATATTCCTTATGCTCGGCCGGATCGCTCGACATTTCCATAAACTCAATAAAACCTCTTAATCCACCGGCCGTGTTGATGATGTCATGAAAAAACAATCGCTCTAAAATCTGTCGTCTTTTTTCATCGCTAAGATCCTCAAATGAGAGTACAACAAAACGTTTGTTCTGGTATTCGAAGGGTGAAGCAGTAACTTTAAAATCGTAGGAAACTTCTTTATCTTTTTGATTAGCAGTTATTCTGCATTCATTAACAATCTTATTATTGGTATTCAAACAATCCTGAATAGCATTAACAGCTCCACAAACCCTGCATGACTTTGATGTGCCGCAACCTCCGGGCATTTCACGGGAATGAATACAATTTATCAGTTCGCCAGGGCGTAATCCCAATATTTCTTCAAAATCTTTGAAACCCATCGCCTCAAGCAAAGGCCTATTTCCATACACAACCTGACGTTGCTCGTTGAGAACGGCAGCAATAAAAGGCAAAGCATTAATCAGTTCATTTACCTGACCAAAGCTGGTAAAAAGATTATAATCATGCACTACCGCCTCATTACCAGCCCTTTCCGCAGGAGCAAAAAAAGTATCCATAGCTAGATGAGTATTATTACTTTCGTAACAAATATACCACTAAAATAGCTGATAAAGGACTTAGTATGAAAGAAACAAAAAACAAACCCTGTTTACCAATCCGGCACGATTTACCATATTGTTCGGATATTAGAAGTGCCAAAACGTACCAAATAAGAAATAATATGCCAATCCAAAGTCCTGTCATACATTAATAAAGGTAATAAATGATGAATAAAACAGGAATGATGATGCCAAGCAATGTAAGCCAGGCACCCCGGGCAGTGATTCCATCTGCTCCTCTGGGAATTAATAAACCGCTTAATGCCAATATAATAAGTGCACCGGCATAAATATCAGAAAACCAGGTCCAGTGAATGCTTGGATTATAATGCAGATAATTCATTTCCCTGAACATTAACCTTTTGCGTGTAATATCGATAGAACCCTCACCTGTTTCCTGATCCAACACAGCAATGCCACCATTCAAAAATACTTTCAGATAGTTCGGATAAGGATAATAATGTTTGCGATAATCATCTGCTACATCATATTTTTCAAGTATTTGAAGCACTTGTTCCTTGTTTAGTTTACCCGAAACAGGTGCTTCCTGAATACTTTCGGAAATGATAACATAGTTTGGATTCCAATCATGACGGTGATTGATCGCAATGCCCGAAAGGGCATAAATCACCGTCATTCCAAAAAACAGGTAACCGAAATCACGATGAATGTATCGATTCCATTTTCTCCACTTAAACGGCATGGTTCAGCGTAAAATTTATTATTGGGGATCTTCGATCACTTCAAACTCTGAACAAACGATGGAGTAAAAAGAAAGTTTGTTTGTTCCTTCTTCGGCCATCATTTCGCGATAGGCGGCAATTTGTTCCATAGCCGGATCATCCAGATGCACTCCTGCGGCACGTTCTTCTTCAGTCATTGGTTCGCCGCCACCCAAATGACGGGTTTCATCAATGCCTGCAATCACTTCTTCTTCCCATTCGCGCAGGTATTCTTCGTCAACGATCATCTCGTCAACAATACCGATTACTTTAAAGTCGTAACCATCGTATTCGCTGTTAAAAGCCGGAACGCCTTCTCCGGATGTAACTTTTACGCGACCTTCCTCTTCTACATCAATCAAAAAAAGTTTTTTGCCATCATGCTTACAGATATGATCTGCCGTTCCGATGATGATCACTTCTTTGCCAACGAGTTCAGCGGCTTTTTCATCAAAGTTGCCTACTGTGATGGCAATAGGACCTTCGGCAACTTTTGTTTCAGTAGCATTTTCAGTTACTGTTTCTGTTTGATTTTGGCAGGCAACAAAAAATAAAGCTGCCACAGCCATTAAAAAAATTCTTTTCATAAGTGTTCTCCTTTGTTCTTGGTTTTGTAACGACAAAATTAATAATTCTTACTAGTTTACAACTACTTAAAATTAGGGTTTTTAAAGTTTAAAGTTGATATTTATCAGCTATTTTTCGTTTAATCGGGCATAACAATGTCTTCTTCAAGAATATTTTCGCCATCGTATTTGCGTTCAATTCCATTGGAATAACTGATAACCAAAATCAAACTTCCATCTTCATTGTAACGCTTCCAATCGCCATTTTTACGACCCATCACATAATTTCCCGATTCTCTGATTTTCCCATCAGGATAATAAAAAGTATGCGTTCCGTTTGGGTTATCATCCACAAAACGTCCTTCAAAAGCCAGCTGACCGTTGTTGTAAATATACTTCCAATTGCCATTGCGCATGCCCGCTGAATAATCACCTTCCATGCGCATATCGCCGGTTTCGTAGAACCATACGCCTTCTTCCAAACCTTCGATATAATCACCTTGGGTGATAATTTTTCCTTTTGGGCTATATTCTGTAGTAATACCATCAAGCAGGCCATTCAGATAGTTTTCTTCGCGCAGAAGTTTTCCGTCGCTGTAATACCATTTCCATAAACCCATGGGACGGCCTTGATCGTCGTAACTGCCTTTTTGTTCCAAAATACCATTTGGATGAAAAAATTCCCATTCACCATTTCGCTCATTGTTTTTATAATTTCCCTGAGCCTTGAGCGAACCATCCGGATAATAAAGCTTCCAAAAGCCCTGCCGCTGACCATTGGAAGCAATGATGCCTTCTGCTATTAATTTACCATTTTTGAAAGTAAAGGATTTTTCTACCTTACCTTCCTCGTCAAACTCACGGCGGATGCCTTCTGCCACGCCATTGCGATAAGTAGCTTCCACTTTAACTTTTCCGTTGGGATAATAATCGCGTCGCATTTCGAGCAAAGCCAGTTCGCCGGCATCATCCACTTTTTCGCCATCCTGGTATTTTACAATTTCTTTCAAATTACCAGATAAATCGTAGGTTTTAAAAAATCCATGTTTCAGGCCATGCCTGTAAACACCTTCTTCTTTCATTTCACCAGTTTCATAAAACCATTTCCAGCGGCCATGACGTTTTTGATCGCTGTCGTATCTGTTAATTCTCTCACGATCAACAATAAAACCTTTTTGATAAGTAACCAGTTCGATGATGTTTCCGGTGGTATCAAAATGACGGGCTATTCCGTTTTCAAAACCTTGTTCGAAAGGAATTAATTGCAGTGTTTTTCCTTTGTAATCAATGCGTTCGCTTAAACCATTTTTGATGTCTGCTTCAAACCGTTCAATCAAAATATCGTTAGCGAAATAGGTTCTGCGTTCGCCATGTTTTAGGTCGTCTTTGTAGGTAATCTCAAGTGTAAGTTTACCGGTTTCATCGTAAAACTTCCATAAACTATCCAGTTTGAAATTTTTTCGGTTTCCTTCAGATTTAAGAGTTCCATCTTCGTAAAAAGTGCGCCAATAGCCATCAGGCCGACCATTTACAAGCGTTCCTTCGCTCGATTTTTGTCCGTTGGGATAATAAAAAACAACTGTTGAATCAGCCGATTGAGCCAATATCTCAAGCTGAAAAAAAATGAAAAAGAGAAGTAAAATATGCCAATACTTCTTCATATTTAGTTTTCTCTTGTTGACGTTACTTTGCGTCCGGATGCTATACGTTCTTTTTTATCCAATTTAAAGAAATGATCTTTTTTTACTTTCAGGAAGGCTTTTTCGCTGCCTGGTTTCAGGTAATATGTCAAAGAATCATAAGTAACCTTTCCAAAGCGATCTTTCCACTCAATAGCTGAAATCTGATAATTTTTTCCGGGAGTCATCATAAATTTCAAGGTTCTATTATCTCCGGCTTCAAAAGACACATCCAATGAATTATGAGTAGCATTTTCACAAACTCCGGGCGTGCCTTTTTTGATTTGAATAAGCTCGATATATCTGCCATTTTCAAACTGAATCTCACCACTGGCAATTTTTGTTTCGTCGTAGGTAAGGTTACGCTGCAATACGATGGGATGTGAGTTATAAAATTGTACTTCATTGATATTCAAACTATCACTTTCCACTTTCTGACGAATTTGCTGTGTAAAAACAATTGTCTTTGGTGAACAGCCAGTTAAAATCAAGCTTAAAAGCAGGATTAATACGGACAGAGAAACGAAAAACCTTTTCATAGGCATTTTATTTAATTAGACCCATTTTGGCCGAAATTTCTAGCATCCTTTCAATTGGAATCTTCGCTTTTTCGATAACATCCTCAGGAAGTTCAATTGCGGGTTGTTCATTTTTTAGCGCATTCAACAGCTTTTCCATCGTATTGAGTTTCATATATGGGCAATCATTACAACTACAAGTTTCATCAGATGGAACGATTAAAAATGATTTCTCGGGTGAAGCCTGCTGCATTTTATGTAAGATACCTGTTTCAGTAGCAACAATATATTTTTGACTGGTGTCTTTTTTTGTAAAATTCAATAAAGCTGTCGTAGAGCCCACAAAATCTGCTAATTCCAAAACAGTAGCTTTACATTCGGGATGGGCAATAAGTTTAGCATCCGGATTATCTGTTTTCAACTTAATCACAGCTTCTGTTGACAAAATATCGTGCACTTCGCAGGTTCCGTCCCACAAAATCATATCGCGGCCTGTAAGCCGATTGATATAACCACCAAGATTTTTGTCAGGCGCAAAAATTAGTTTAGCATCTTTTGGGTAAGATTCCACAATCTGCACGGCATTTCCGGAAGTGCAAATCACATCCGACATGGTTTTTACCGCAGCTGTACAATTGATGTAAGAGATTACCTTGTGATCAGGATATTTTTGAAGGAACGCACGAAAATCGTCCTCAGGAGCACTTGCAGCCAGAGAACAACCAGCTTCCAGGTCGGGCAAAACGACTTTCTTGTGAGGGTTTAATATTTTGGCTGTTTCGGCCATAAAATGAACTCCGGCAAAAACGATGAAATCAGCATTTGTTTGCGCAGCTTGTTGTGCCAGGCCTAAACTATCTCCAACATAATCTGCAATATCCTGAATTTCAGGAACCTGATAATAATGCGCCAAAATGATCGCATTCTTTTGTTTTCTTAATTCGTTTATTTCGTTTACTATTGCTGACATGATTAAAAAGTTTCGATAGATTTATTCCTGCAACAAATTTAACATAATTCAAACGTTTTCAGTTGCTCAAATTTTTTCAACAGCAATTAATAGTAATATTCTTCTTTTATAAATAATTAAAAAAATATTGTTGTTGTTATTACTGTTGAAATGGTTCAAAAAAAACTGATTGAAAATTTGTAAATGTCGTTATTCACATTTTATCAACTTAATTCACATTACAATTTTAACTTAAAAGGTTGAAAACTAATAAAATAATATCAGGTTATTTTTGTACAAAAACTAAAATTGTTGATAAATACTTGTTAATTTCAGTCAAAAATTTTGTGAATTTCATGTGGAAAACTGTTGAAAAAAACAACTTTATTAACAATCGAAAACAAAATCGAATGCCAAAGTTGAAAAAGGAGTTATTTATCAAGACTTAATAACAGCTTCTTGACGTTATTAACAAATATATTGTTGATAAGTAATAACATTCACAAATTCAGTAATTTAATAATAATTCATCTTTGTTTGTCAATGTATAATTTGCTGAAATTAAAGTATAAAAACTTTAAGCCGATTAAATTGAATAATTTTGTGCTAAATTTTTATCAACAATGACAAACAAACATAAACCCATACCACTTGCTTCGGATCATGGAGGCTTTGAAATGAAATCATTTTTGGCCGAAAAATTACGTGCTGCAGGTTATGAAGTGGTTGATTTTGGTACAAATTCACCAGAAAGCGTAGATTATCCTGATATGATTCATCCGCTTGCTGACGCTATTGCCTATGGAAAATATCCTCTTGGAATAATTATGTGTGGCAGTGGCAACGGAGCACAACTGGCAGCAAACAAACATAAAGGTGTTCGGGCAGCCTTATGCTGGGATGTTGAACTTGCCAGATTAGCCCGCGAACATAATGATGCTAATATTTTGTCGCTTCCTGGAAGGTTTATTTCTTTTGAACTTGCCTGGGAAATGGTGCAGGTATTTTTGAATACCGATTTTGAAGGAGGACGTCACGAACAAAGGGTAAAAAAAATCGAGATTTAACTAGAAATTCATTAATCGGGCACATGAACGAAAAAGTTATTAATTTTAATAAAAATGCCGAAAAAGTTGCTTTTGATAAAGAACACCGTCAAAAGATCAATTTTAATATCTCGCAATACGACAAGGCTGTTGAAAAAGGAAAACAACAATACGATCACTTGGAAATAGCCAAACAAAGAGCTGCCAATATCAAGCATAAAAGCCTGGCGCAATTAGACAAATACCTGGTTGAATTTGAAACCAATTTTACCCGCAATGGCGGTAAAGTTTTATGGGCACGACATGCAGAAGAAGCTGCGACATTGATTATAAAACTTCTTAAAGATGAGCAAGTTAAAAAGGTAGTGAAGTCAAAATCAATGACTACCGAAGAAATTAAACTTAACGAGCATCTCGAAAAAAATGGCATTCAATCACTCGAAACAGATCTTGGTGAATTTATTGTTCAGCTGGCAGGCGAAAAACCGTATCATATTGTTACACCTGCCATGCATAAGTCTAAGGAAGAGGTGGCAAACTTATTTCATCAAAAATTTCAAACGGATACTGAAAGTACGCCGGAACAAATTACAGCTTACACACGGGCCTTATTACGAGAAGAATTTCAACAAGCCGGTGCTGGCATAACAGGTGCTAACTTTTTATTGGCAGATATTGGTGGAATTGCCTTAACCGAAAATGAAGGTAATGGACTGATGTCTATGGCTTTTCCAAAATTACATATCGTAATTGCCGGCATTGAAAAAATGCTTCCATCTGTTGATGATCTTGATTTGTTTTGGCCATTGCTTGCCACACATGGAACCGGACAAGTTATGACGGCTTATAATTCAATCGTAACAGCTGCCCGGCAACAAGCTGATAGTTCAACACAGATGGTTGTTGTTTTGTTGGATAACGGACGAAGCAGATTGCTAGAAAAAAGCCGACAGCGATCAGCTTTATCATGTATCCGGTGTGGGGCTTGTTTGAACGTTTGTCCTGTTTATAAAAATATTGGTGGTTACACTTACGATACTACTTACACAGGGCCAATCGGATCAGTGATTACACCTCATATGCAGGATATGAAGGAAAACAAACACCTGAGTTTTGCTTCTTCTTTATGTGGTGCCTGCACAGAGGTTTGTCCTGTGAAAATTCCATTGCATGAATTACTTTTATTAAATCGTGCCCAAGCAGTTAGCGAAGGATGGACATTGCCAAAGGAGCGTTTTGTGATGAAAAACAGCACAAGAATTTTGAATAACAGAAAATTAGTTGATTTTGCCGGAGCTGGTACTAAAAATCTGGTGCTCAAATATTTCTTTGGTTCACAATGGGGAAACAGACGCAATTTGCCAAAGTTTGCCAAAAAATCTTTTAATCAGCTTTGGCGAGAGCAGAACAGTTAAGAAAAAGCTTAGGGTTATTCACCAATAATTTCTGCTACTTTTTCGCGTAACTTATCACCTCTCAGGTTTTTAGCGATAATGGTGCCATTTTCGTCCAAAAGAATGGAATGCGGAATAGATTGTACACCATAAAGCTTTCCGGCAGCATTGCCCCAGCCACCTAAATCAGAAACCTGAGTCCAGTTTAATTGATCAGATTCAATGGCTTCGAGCCATTTGTCGCGGTCGGTGTCGAACGAAACACCAAACACGTCAAAACCTTTGTCTTTGTAATCGTTATGGATTGCTACAATATTTGGATTTTCGGCACGACAAGGCTGACACCAGGAAGCCCAGAAATCAACTAGCAATACTTTTGGACCAATATGATCACTCAAAGCTACAAGAACACTATCCGGATTTTCTTGCGAAAAATCAATAAAAGGCTGTCCTACTGCTACACGCTTCAAAATTTTTACGCGTTCTGATAATGCAGTCAGATAGGGTGATTCTGGTTTTTCGGCAAAATTAATTACAATGCCTTCAAGTGCTTCCAGATCAAATTCATAGCTTTTGCGATAAACTAAATAATGCGAAACGACATCGGCATTGTTTTTTTTGACATACTCAGTAAGATAGTTGTTTTTTTGTCTTTCGGTTTCATCATACAAGGCTTCAGCTTCGGCCATCGCTTCTTCATTTTGCTCCTCGGCAGCTGTGCGATAAGCATTGTAATGTTGCTGCAATTGTTTATCAAAATCCTTGTTGGTTTCGTCAAAAGCTTTAAGGCGGTCGTTGCTGGCCGAGCCTTCGATTTGATATTCGCGTATATTATCAGCATCAGCTGTTAATGTAATGATAGTATTTTCCATAAAAACCGGAATTGCACCGCGAATTCCTTCAATGGTAACGTAATAAATCTCAGGGGAATCGACAGAGCCTGAAAAACTTGCTTTTCCTTCTGACAGCTGAACAGAATCTACAGTAACCCATTCATCATTCACTCTTTGTTCAAGCTTTATTTGTTTGGCTTCGGCATTATTCAAATTTAGATTTAGCGTAAACTGAGCTTCGTTTTCAGTTGGTTGACACGAAAAAAGGAAAAAACCGATTACAACTGTTAAAATTACCGTGATTTGTTTCATAGGGAAAAATGTTTGGGATTTAAACGCAAAACTAAGTTTTCTTGTTCAATAAATTACTTTCAAAAAATTGCACTGGATCATTTTTAGCGTTTTCGGGAAGTTTGAAAAAAGAAAACCAGTAAAAGGATAAGCGTTTCTGATACGGGAACACTTAACAAAATGCGGTAAATGCTGTCGCTAAGGTGCGCCGGATCAAATGATTCCAACAGAAATAAGGTTAAATGATGAACAAAAATCAGACTAATAGAATAACTAAAAAACCAACGGTTTCCCATCTCTGTGACGGTTGGTTCTGAGGCACTTTCGGGCAATGGGGCGCCTGATGCTAATCTAACTACATAAGGTCTCACAAAAGCCAGCAAAACGGAAGCCGAAGTGTGTAATCCGGGTGTGGACATAAACAAATCAACCGTAAATCCGGTGCCAAAACCCATGAACAAAAGCAACCAATGCGGTATTCTAAAAGGTAAAAGCATCAGAAAAAGCGGGTAAATAAAAGGATTTACATAATTTCCAATACGAATATGATTAAGCACCATAATCTGGATAAAGATCAGGACAATAAAACGGAGACTATGTCGAAAAAAATCACTCATCTATGCGTATCATTAAAAGCGAATCCAATTCGGATTTATGTTTATTGTCAACAATATAAACCTGGCGCAATGCATTAAAATCAGTGGCAAAACGGATAACAGCTTTGTTAAGAGCACCATCAGCACTGGTAAGATAGCTTTCGACTGTGCCTACTAAAATACCTTCGGGAAACAAGTGCGAATTTCCACTTGTGATTAGTGTATCGCCTTTGTTAACAACGAGATGTGTAGGGATATGGTCAATTTGTCCGAAACGAAAATCACCGCCCTGCCAGCTGAGATTGGCCAGATGTCCGTTGTTTTTAAACCGTACGCTTATCGTTGCAAACTTGTGTAATAAACTCATTCCGATCGCATAATTTTTGCTTACACCAGTAATGATTCCTGCCACACCTTTTGGAGAAATTATTCCCATATCTTTTTGTATGCCAGCAGTATAACCTTTGTTAAGGATGATGTAATTATTTCGAAAATGCACATTATTACTTATTACCCTGGCTGGAATAAAATGATAAATGGTATCTGCAAGTGATAGTGTATCTTCAAACAGATTACTTGATTGATATGCAAGTTGCCTGCGCAGTGTGGCATTTTCGCTTGCCAGCATTTCGTTGGTTTGTTGCAGGTAGAAATAATCTGTCATCGATTTATGAATCCTGTAAAACACACCACTTACTGCACTATTCATTGTAAAGCCAGCTGATCGGTGGTAGGTATTACTTTTGAAAAGCATACTCAAAGCAATAAACTCTAGCAACAAAAATAGCAGCAGCACATGGTGTTTCTGAATAAAACGAATCAGGTTAATCATACCTGTTGAGCTGGGTTCCTGTTATTTGATAAGGAACGGGAATTTATCAAAGTTTTTAAGCGCAATGCCTGTTCCGCGGGCTACCGCGCGCAATGGGTCTTCGGCAACATGCACTGGCAATTTAGTTTTGTGGTGCAGTCGTTTATCGAGGCCTCGAAGCAATGATCCCCCTCCGGCCAGGTAAATACCTGTTCGGTAGATATCGGCCGAAAGCTCGGGAGGTGTCATCTCCAAAGCATTTAGCACGGCGGCTTCAATTTTCGAAATACTTTTATCAAGGCAATGCGCTATTTCGGTGTAATTCACTTTTATTTCTTTCGGGATACCTGTGAGCATATCACGACCATGCACAGGGAAATCATCCGGTGGATTATCAATACTTGGCAAGGCAGCACCTACTTCTATTTTAATCCGCTCTGCAGTGCGCTCGCCAATGTTGATATTATGTTGTTTGCGCATATATTCTTCAATATCAGCATTAAAATCATCGCCTGCAATACGGATTGATTTGTTATTAACAATTCCTCCCAGTGCGATAACAGCAATCTCGCTGGTGCCTCCTCCAATATCAATGATCATATTTCCGGTTGGCTCCAGCACATCAATGCCAATACCAATTGCAGCAGCCATAGGTTCGTGAATCAATCGCACCTCTTTGGCGCCGGCTTGTTCGGCCGAATCTTTTACAGCTCTTTCTTCCACTTCGGTAATACCGGATGGGATACAGATCACCATTTTGAGGGCAGGAGGAAATAACCGGCTTTTGATGCCAATCATTTTAATCATTTCACGCATCATGTATTCAGCAGCCTGAAAATCGGCAATAACACCATCGCGAAGTGGTCGGATAGTTTTGATGTTTTCGTGTGTTTTACCATGCATCATCATGGCTTTTTTACCCACGGCGATAATTTTGCCGGTGTCGCGCTGAATGGCCACAATGGAAGGCTCATCAACCACCACTTTGTCGTTGTAAATTATAATCGTGTTTGCCGTTCCGAGGTCGATGGCAATCTCTTTATTCAGAAATGAAAATAGTCCCATAGTGCCTTGTTTTTTAATGTTTAAAATGTCTGGTTCCGGTAAAAACCATACTCATATTGTGCTTGTTACAGTAATCGATTGAGTCTTGATCGCGTACTGAGCCACCCGGCTGCACTATTGCACTTATTCCTGCCTGGTTTGCCAGTTCTACCGAATCGGCAAAGGGGAAGAAGGCATCTGAAGCCATCACTGCATCTTTCAGTCCAAACCCAAAACTTTGAGCTTTGGCAATGGCATGTTTCAGCGCATCTACCCGTGAAGTTTGACCCACACCAGAAGCTAGCAATTGTTTGTTTTTTACCAGAACAATAGCATTTGAGCGGGTATGCTTTACCACCTTGTTGGCAAATACCAAATCATCATATTGACAGTTTTCGGGTAGTTTATGAGTAACTGCTTTCATATCTTCAGCAGTTTCTGTTTTAAGGTCTTTGTCCTGAGCCAGAAAACCGTTTAATGCCGTTTTGTAAATACTTTGAGGTAATGCAGCAGGCCGCAATCGCAAAATTATTCTATTTTTTCGGGATTGCAGGATTTGTAGTGCATTTTTTTCATAATCAGGCGCAAGGATGATTTCAAAAAAGAGACTGTTTATGATTCCGGCAGTCTTTTGGTCTATGATGCGGTTGCTGATAAGCACTCCGCCAAAGGCCGAAACAGGATCGCCGGCCAGTGCAGCTTCATAGGCTTTATCAACCGTATCGCGACTTGCAATTCCACAGGCGTTGTTGTGTTTTAGAATGGCAAAAGTGGTAGTGTCAAATTCTTTGATCAAATTGAGGCCGGCATCCAGATCAAGCAGGTTGTTGTAGGATAAATCTTTGCCATGCAGTTGCTCAAAAAGCTCGTCAAGCTGCCCGTAAAACCTGCCTTGCTGATGCGGATTTTCGCCATAACGAAGCTTCTTGGATTGGCTCAGGCTGAGTCTTACGCCTTCTTCGGCACGGCCGCCAAACCAGTTATAAATAGCTGCATCGTAATGTGAACTTATCCCAAATGCAAGTCCGGCAAAATGAAGTCGGTTTTCCAGACTGGTTTCTCCGTTTTGTGTTTTTAGCAAGTTTATTAAGTCCTCATAATATCTGACTGAAGGCACGATAAGCACATCTTCATAATTTTTGGCAGCTGCCCTGATAAGCGAAATGCCGCCGATATCAATTTTTTCGATGATTTGCTGTTTATCGCTGGATGAGGATACGGTTTGTTCAAAAGGGTAGAGATCAACAATTACGAGATCAAAAGCAGGAATTTCAAATTGTGCAAGTTGATTGCGGTGACTGCTTTGTGAGCTGCGTGCCAATATGCCACCAAAAACTTTTGGATGCAAAGTTTTTACACGTCCGTCAAGGATAGATGGGTAGCCTGTTAGAGATTCAACATCCGTTACCGGAAGGTTTAAATTTTGGATAAAGTCGTAAGTGCCACCTGTTGCAAAAAGCTTCACATCAAGCTGATGCAACAATTGTACAATCTGTTCGAGTTTATCTTTGTAAAAAACTGAAATTAAAGCGTTTTTGATTTTTTTCAAGGCAAGCGAATATTTTGATTTTCAGTCTGCAAGATTATTAAAAAATGACGGGTGAAGCAATGAATAAAAGCTAATTTTTAGGATAAACCCGAATATATCCATTTCATTGTGCAGTAAAATTTTTAGGATAGTGGCTTTCCCAATCGAAATCCTTATTTTTACAACCTAAAATATCTTTATGATTCTTTTTCGACTGATACTGGAAAGTTTTCAATTTGCACTATCTGCATTGATTGTGAATAAGGTGCGAACAGTGTTGTCACTTTTAGGAATTACGATTGGAATTTTTTCAATCATTGCTGTTTTTTCTGTTTTCGACAGTCTCGAAAAAGCCATCCGGGATGATATCAGTTCATTGGGCGACAATGTGTTATTTATTCAGAAATGGCCCTGGGCGATGGGTGGAAGTGATTATCCCTGGTGGAAATATTGGCAACGACCAGAAACGAACTTGCGCGAATTGGCTGAGCTGCAACGTCGCAGCAATGCCGCCGAAGCTTTTACTTTTATGGTAAGTGTTTCACGAAATATCAGCGCAGGAAATATAACCATCAAAAATAGTGGAATTAATGCTGTTTCGCATGATTATGACCGTGTGATGTCGATGGATATTGGATCAGGAAGATATTTTACACCGCTTGAATCGCAATCCGGACGCAATGTCATCATCATAGGGGCCGATGTAGCGGAAACGCTTTTTCCGGGTGCCGATCCAATTGGTCGTTCGGTTAAGGTTTTTGGTCGCCGGATGGATGTGATTGGAGTACTTGCTAAAACGGGGGATAATATTTTTGGTGGATCAGAAGATAATTCGGCTTTTATTACGATCAATTTTGCCCGGAATGTGATTGATTTGCGCGCTACAGGAACCACAATACTGGCAAAGGTAAAACCAAATGTATCTAACGAAGAGCTCAAAGACGAGCTTACTGGTATTATGCGTTCGTTGCGCAAATTAAAACCTGCTGCCGAAGATAATTTTGCCATCAACGAAATGGATATCATCAACCGTGGTTTTGATCAGTTTTTTGGTGTGATTGCTATTGTGGGATGGATTATTGGTGGTTTTTCTTTGCTTGTTGGTGGCTTTGGAATTGCAAACATAATGTTTGTTTCGGTAAAGGAACGTACCAGCCAGATTGGTATTCAGAAATCATTGGGAGCCAAGAACTATTTTGTTTTGTTACAATTTTTATTTGAAGCTGTTTTTTTATCCGTATTAGGCGGAATAGTCGGTTTGTTAATTGTGTTGGTCATTGCTTTGATAATCACCTCCACAACAAGTTTTACCATGATTTTATCGTTACAAAATATCTTATTGGGAATATTTGTTTCTGCCTTTATTGGATTATTATCCGGATTTATTCCTGCCTGGTCGGCCTCTCGTCTTGATCCGGTTGAAGCCATGAGATCGAGCTTCTAGGAATAATATATGTCCTTAAAAACCAGTTATATAAATCAATATAAATGGTTTTTTGATTTCAGGCTTGAAAGCTCGTATATTATTGTTAATTTTACCAGTTAAAAAACAGCCTGAATGGAAAACAGATGGGTATATAAGCAACAGGGTGATGTGCAAGTGGTTAACCATCTGGCAGAAGTTTTGTCGATAGGTAAGCCTTTGGCCGGCTTATTGGCACAGCGTGATATTCGAACTTTTGAGGAAGCAAAATATTTTTTCAGACCTTCACTTGAGCATTTACACGATCCTTTCCTGATGAAGGATATGGACAAAGCCGTTGAACGCATTTTGAAAGCCATCGCACGGAATGAAAAAATACTCATCTATGGCGATTATGATGTGGATGGTACTACAGCTGTGGCACTCGTTTATTCCTACCTCAAGAAATACTTTAAAAAACGTATTGAGTTTTATATTCCCGACCGATATGACGAGGGATACGGGATTTCTTATAAAGGGATAGACCATGCTGCAGATCACAATATAAACCTTGTGATTGCTCTGGATTGTGGCATCAAAGCAGTGGAGAAAATTGCGTATGCCAATGAGCGCCATGTTGATTTCATTATTTGTGACCATCACCGGCCTGGCGATAACTTGCCGCCGGCAGTGGCAGTGCTCGACTCTAAAAGACCAGATTGTAATTATCCTTTTAAAGAACTTTCGGGTGCCGGAGTTGGTTTCAAGCTGATTTCGGCCCTGGCAGAGAAACTAAAGGATCCTTTTGATGAACTGGTAAGTCACCTTGATCTGGTGGCAGTAAGTATTGCAGCCGACATAGTGCCTATAACAGGCGAAAACAGGGTGTTGGCTTATTATGGCTTGCGGCAGTTGAATACCAATCCCAGGCCCGGCTTCGAATCGGTACTTAAATATGCCAAGGTTGAGCGTCGTGCGGATGGTACGGATAAGGACGGAAATGTTTTGAATAAGGTTTTAACTATTAGTGATTTGGTATTTTTAATCGGGCCGCGTATTAATGCAGCCGGTCGCATCGAAAAAGCCAGCGATTCGGTGAGACTTTTGCTGGCCGACAAAACCAGCCATGCCGAAAAACTTGCCGAAGCCATTAATGATATGAACACCGAAAGGCGTAACCTGGATAATCAGATTACTGAAGAAGCACTCGCGATGATTGAAAAGGATCAGTTGCTGAAATCTGCTAAAAGTACTGTTTTATTCAACGAAAACTGGCACAAGGGTGTAATAGGAATTGTGGCTTCCAGGCTTACGGACAATTATTACCGGCCAACCATTATTTTAACACGATCCAATAATTTTGTCACAGGCTCGGCGCGCTCTGTCAAAAATTTTGATGTATATGATGCCATTGATCATTGTTCGGATTTGCTTGAGCATTTTGGCGGTCATATGTATGCAGCAGGTCTTTCGCTAAAACCAGAAAATCTTGAAAAATTTAGAAAAAAGTTTAATCAATATGTTAATGAATTTATTGATGACGAGCTTTTGATTCCGGAAATAGAGATTGATCTGCCCATTTTATTTTCAGATATTAACTCAAAATTTATGCGCATCCTGAAACAATTCTCTCCTTTTGGGCCGGGAAATATGGCACCGGTGTTTCTTTCGGAGCAGGTAATTGATACCGGACGCTCAAAAATTGTTGGTCAAAAGCACCTTAAGCTCAGTATGATGCAAAAAACAAGTCGCAGTGCTGCCGTGTCGGGCATTGCCTTTCAGCAGGCGCATCATTACGAACGCATCCGCAGCGGCGAGCCATTTAGTATTGTATATCATCTCGAAGAAAATGAATGGAAAAACAATATCAGCCTGCAACTGAATATCAAGGATATTAAATTTGAAGAAGATTAGCTGATACCGATTGTTAAACCTCCTCGTGAGGGATCGTTTTTTGCAGTTCGCGCAGGCTAAAAGCAAACCATATCATTACAAAACCAAAAAACAAGGCCAGTAATCCACTGATAACAATGAGTGTTTTGGCCATGGCAAATGGATTGATTATCAATAGAAGTCCAAATATCAAACTGATAATGGCATTGATCAGGAAGAAGTTTTTATTTCCTAAACTTCCGCTAATATTTACCAGGGCAATCAATTGTATGATACCCGTGATCAACGCCCAGATTCCAATCAATGTTATAAAGAAATTGAGTGTTTCTTCGGTATAGATCAAAATCAAAACACCCAGCAGCGTAAGTGTTATGGTTTGCAAAAGCATGATGCCATATTTTAAACCATTTTTATGGCGGTTGTAGCTAATTAACCCAAAAACAATTCCAGTAAGCAGAATTACTATCCCGGTATATCGGGCAACTACAATAAGCGTTCCTTCGGGCAGAGTAAGTGCCAGAATACCATAGAGTATGGCTACCAGGCCATTCAAAGCAAACGACCACCAGTTGCGAGTAATTTGTGTTTTCATAAGGAATTGTCTTTTTGGTTAAAATGAATATTCAAAGATAACTCTTCCAATCAGGAAAAGTCCAAAAATAATCAAACCAATACCAGCAATTTTATTGAGCAGGCCAATCATCCTGGAAGTAAAAAACCGCTTAATGGAATATGCACCATAGGCTTTTAGCAGATCGCCAAGTAAAACAGTGATTAAGGTACCGCTAAAAAAAGTTGTAAGCCTGGTTTCATCGCCTCCCATCCGTGCCGAGATTCCAACCACAACACCTACCCAGAAAATCCAGACAAAGGGATTTACGATATTCATAAAAAAACCTTTTGCGATATAGGTAAACCAGCTTGGGCCTTTCATTTGCACCGGAAGATCCACATCATCATCCGCACTTTCGGAAGGTGATGACACTTTTCGGGTATAAGTTACCAGTCCGAAAATTATCAATATAACCCCACTACTGATGCCAAACCAAAGGTAATTGCTTGGAGCTGTTACGATTTGCACGGCACCCATCAGGCACAATACTACCATAACTACATCGTTCAGAAAAATCCCGATTGCAAGCAGGGCAGCCGGACCGAAACCCCTGTGAATACTGGTTTGTACCAGAGCAAAAAATGCCGGTCCAAAACCAAAAAAGGTAACAAGTGTGAGTCCTAACAAAATGCCTTCAAAAAATAATGCACTCATAGTATCTCCAAAAATCTGATTTAAGGTAAACTATTTAGATAGTTTTGCCAGTCGTCGAACCGTTGGCCTTTTAACACACGCGGAAATTTATTGGCACTACCTTCTTTTCCCAGTTTTTTCATATAATCGTAAAATACCTGTGTGGGCAAAATATCAATAAAAAGTTCTTTAATGGCTTCGGTGCGCTCAACCATATAGTCATCGTTGAGCTGTTTGAGGTATTCATCGATTTTTCGTATAGCTACTTGTGGGTCAATATAGCTGTCGATACCTAAATACCAGTGATGAGCAAAAAGCGAATCATGACGTATGCCGGCTACTGTAAACTCACAAATTTCGATATTGAATTCTTCCTGCAAAAGCTCAATGGCCCGATTCATATTTTCCTGCGAAAGATGTTCGCCACAAATGCTTAAATAATGTTTTGTACGGCCTGTAATAATAATTTCACAATGAGAAACATCTGTAAATTTTATTGTATCACCAATCAAATAGCGCCATGCCCCCGCATTGGTCGAAAGCAGTAAGGCATATTCAACATTATTTTGTGCTTCTTCAAGTTTTAGTGTTGTTGGGTTGTCCTTCAGATTGCCTTCCTCATCAAAATTATCATCGTTAAATGGAATAAATTCGTAGTAGATACCATTATCAACAATTAACTCCATTGTCCTTCGATCGAGACTGTTTTGGTAGGCAATATAACCTTCGGAGGCCAGATAGCTTTCAGAATATATCATGGGTTTGTCAAAAAGCTTTTCGAAACTTTTTACATAAGGAGCAAACGAAACACCACTATGAACATAAACGGTAAGGTTTGGCCAGATATCGTGGATGGTTTTCAGATTGTATTCCTTGATGATTCGTTCGAGCAGAATTTGCACCCATGCCGGAACGCCAACAATAACGCCAATATCCCAGCTGGGCGCTTTGCGAACCATTTCGTTGAGCTTGGTAGCCCAGTCTGCGGTTTTCGAAATCCGTTTGCCTGGTTTGTAAAAATGTTGAAACCAAAAAGGCAGGCTTCCGGCTGTGATGCCCGAAAGATCTCCTGCATAATAGGTTCCGTTGTATTGCAGGTGTGTGCTGCCACCGATCATCAACATGCCTTTCTCGTAGAAATGAACCGGGAAATTATATTTTGAGGTAGATACCAGTTGCCTTACACTAGCCCTTTTGATGGCATTCAACATATCGGCAGTAACAGGAATATGTTTACTTGAGGCTTCAGAAGTGCCGCTGCTTAGTGCAAAATATTTAACTTTTCCGGGCCAGCTCACGTAAGGTTCACCATTCAGGGCGCGATACCACCACTGTTTGTACATGCTGTTGTAGTCAAAAACAGGAACGTTTTTTCTGAATGCTTCGGTAAGGTCTTTCTTGTCGAGTATGCTGTCGAAATCGTAATATTCGCCAAAGGCAGTGAATTGTGCTTTACGTAAGAGTTTTTTTAAAACATCGCGTTGAGCCTGAATGGGTTGGAGGTTTTGTTTTTTCTTTTCTACTGGTAAATTTCTAAGCTCATAGGCTTTTTTGATGATGGTACCAAGTATAGGCATGTGGCTTCGTTTGAGTGTTAGGCAAATGTATGGTTTTTTTGCAATCCTTAAATAAGAGTTATTGAGAGTAATAAACTATTGATTAACAACAAATACCTCTGCGATAGGATTAAAAAGATACCAGCGTTTCGAATCCAGACATTGACATTTGTAGCGTTTTCGAAGTTGTTCACCTTTCACGAATGTGCGTCCGTTGGGAATTTTAAACACTGTTCCAACAGCTATTTCTTCAATGGTGGGTTTGGTTCTTTGCTTTGTATCGTATTGTTGCAAACAACGGGTCAGTTTCAAATCTGTGCCGCTTGCTGCTTTAGGATTGCTCAGATAGCGCACTAGCTCATGCTGCAGATCAGCTGGAAAGACACCCAACTCAAGATAAGGCTTCATTAAAAGCTGAAACCAATATTTCCATTCAGTGCCATGTGCTTGAACTTTGTTTTTGTATTGCTGAAACACTTTAAGATGAGCCAGTTCGTGTACAAAAGTGATTAGAAATTGATAAGGGTTTAAATCGTGATTGAGTGAAATGCGAAAAGGATCACCACTTTGTTTTGGTGGCCTGAAATCGCCCAAACGGGTCGAACGACTGGCCGTAATCCGCAGGTTGATGTTTTCTTTTTTGATGCTGTCGCACACCATATCAAGCGAATTGGCCGGCAAGAAACGCTTCAGGATGGCTTTTTCTTCAGGCGTCATAGGTGATTAATTTGTGTGATTCAGGCTTAACAAACGACCAGGAAGGACATTCGTTGCAGCGGCTTTTTTTCTTTGGCTTTTGCACCGGCCTGTGCGGGCTGCGAAGACTCGAACAGGAAGCCATTAGCAAACAAAAAAATAAAACGACAACTAACTTTTTCAAACAAAAATGGTTTTTTATACAGGCAAAACTAAGACTTTTTTGATTGAATGATTTTAAGATTTTACAAAACTATCAATCGCTTACAATAAATAATATTACTAAATAAAAACCACGTAATCAATGACTTATTTAAAATTTATAGATATTTTCATGTGGAAATGATGTATTTTTGTAAACTTATTAACTCAAACTAAACTAAATGAAACAAATTGGAATTGGAATCGCCGGATTGGTTTTCGGTGTGGTGCTGGCACTACTGATCGTTAATAGCATGGCACCTAAAATGATGTTGATCGAAAGTGAAAGCCCGTATGATTTTAACACAACAGTGGAACGTTTTGAAAAATCAGTAGCCCAGGCCAATTGGAAAATTCCGGCAGTACATGATTTACAGGCTACTATGGATAAATTTGGTCACGATGTGCGTGCTGTGAAAGTATTTGAACTTTGCCATCCTGATCATGCTGCCAAAATCCTCAAAGAAGATGAGGAAAGAATTGTGAGCAGCATGATGCCCTGTCGCGTAGCGATTTACGAACGCGCCGATGGCAAAGTGTATTTTTCGCGGATGAACTCCAAACTAATGGCTGGCATGATGGGCGGAATTATTGATGAAGTAATGGCTGAGGCTTATGAAGAAAATGAAGCAATAATTAAGAATTCGATGAAATAATGCTGGTTTAGTTTACAAAAAAATGCCTGGTGAAAGGAAATTGCCAGGCATTTAATTCATATTGTTTTGACAATCAAAACACAAACAGATTATTACAATATTTCTTTATTCCGAAACGTAAAAACGAACCAGCCTGCGTTCGTAATAAGAAGTTGTGGAAACCATTTTATAAGTATCCAACACCAAACCAACGCTGTCAGCGTAATAGGCATTGAGGTATTGTGTTGTGCCACCACCCATATCCTGCGTAAATGTAATGGTTGACTTAAAGTTTAATGCTTCAAAGCTTCCGGCATCCACTTCAACAGCTTGATCAGGTTTTTCCATTTTGGCTGTCAGCTCATAAAGGATAGTTTCATCAGGATAATAAGTTACCAAGCGATATAAGGTATCCGTAAAATTTGTGCTGGAGAAAAATATCTCTCCGGAATTATTTACAAGATAACCTGCTGAATCACGAACAATTTTATTTTCGCCCGGATTGAGCAGATGTCCTTCGTTTTCCAAAATTACATAATTGAAAGTGTTAATTGTGGTATCGCGATCTACCCAGGTACAATCCATTCGGTTCATGGGAATTTCAATGTGTCCCGAGTCAATCCGGTAATGATTGTAAACCCAATAATTACCAACTTCAAGGGCTAAATTGAAGGCGGGCTCTTCGGGAGTAGGCTGAGGTTCTGGTTGATTCTCGTCTTTTTTGCAAGAGAATAAAAATAACATTGCCAGCAAAATCATGATTGCATGCTTCATTTTGATAAGATTTTGGTTCAACAAAAATAGGTTGTGTAAAGTCTGATCCTATGGCAATGTTTTTTATGCAAACGATTGTTACCAGATAATATTTTATGCAGCAATCTTTTTTTATCAGGTAGTAAAATTTTTACCTTTACCTCACAAACCAAAACCTAAGTTCATGCGTAAGATTTTGTTGGGATTTATGCTCTTGGCAACTCATTTTGCCTTGGCACAAAATAATTACAATGCCTGCGGTAGCCAAAGCGGATTGTGGAATTACGACACTGTTTTTATAAGTTGCGACATCATTGTTCCGGCCGGCGAACAGCTTGTTATTGCGCCAAATACAACTGTGCTTTTCGAAGATTATTTTAGCATCCATGTGTTGGGAAATGTGGACGCACGCGCCAGTTATAACCAGCCTGTAAGTTTTACAATCGCTGATACCAGCGGATTTTCGGATTATCACAGCACCTCAGGCGGTTGGAATGGTTTCCGGTTTGAGCAAACCTTACCCGAAAGCGATTCTTCCATTTTTGAGTTTTGCAGGTTTTATTATGGTAAGGCAGCCGGCGATTCGGCCAATGGCTATGGCGGTGCTTTCAGGATTGATAATTTCAGTAAAATTCGAATTGAACAATGTACGTTCGATCATCATTATGCTTTTTATCGCGGCGGTGCTGTGTATGCCAATAAGGCTGATATTTTGATCAGAAAATGCGAATTCCTGAATAGCTTTGCCGGCAACGATGGCATGGATTACGGCTATGGCGGTGCTGTGGCTTTCAGGGCATCGCTTCCGGAAGTTTCCGGATCCTATTTTGAAGCTAATTCTTCTACAGGCGTTGGAGGTGCTTTGTCTTTTGAATTTTCCGATCCAAAATTGGTCAATTGCGAGTTTTACCAGAATTTTAGTGCCTTGGGTGGGGCTATAGGATTTATTCGGGCAACACCCGAAAGGCAGGTTGCCAATCTGCTTATTCATGAAAATAGCTCTCTGTTTTTTGGAGGCGGAATAGCTTGTTTGGAAGCTTCTCCGCGCATGACAAATCTTACGATTATCAATAATAGTTCGGCTATGGGTGGCGGTTATTATTGCAACGAATATGCGAATCCTGTTTTGGCCAACAGCATTTTGTGGAACAATACAGCCGGCGACACCCTGGGTTCGCAGGTCTGGATTTGGGATGTGTATTCAGAGCCCGAGTTTCATTATTGCGATATTCAGGGTGGGCTCAATTGGTTTGGCGGAAGCTCATTTATTGGCGTTTATGAAAACAATTTGGATGCCGACCCATCGCTTTTTGAACAATTTTGGCTGTTTAATGATAGTCCGTGCATCAATGCCGGAACACCTGATACAACTGGTTTGTTGATTCCACCAACGGATATTTTGGGAGTTGGCCGCATCCAATACGGTCGGATTGATATGGGTGTGATGGAATTTTTATGGACGGGTTTACAGCAACAAAACCAAGAATCGTATTCTTTGGCTGTTTTTTCCAATCCACTTGATTTCAACAGTGTTTGTGAGACTGAGATTCCACTTGCCGGAACGGTGCAACTCAGCATTTTTGATTTGAATGGCCGATTGGTTTGGCAACAAACACATGAAAACATGTCCGCCGGAATACATCGCTTTTCGCTGGAGGATTTTGTAAAAAATCATCCCAAAAACAACAGACCCTGGCTGCTGAAAATGACTTCCGGTTCGCATACCCAAGCCAGCAGATTGATCCATTAAAGCGATAAATTGTGTAAATTTGATTAATGAACTAATCGTTTTAATGCAAAAATGGTTAATGTATTAACCAAAAAATCAATAAAATGGTTAATGCATTGATCGATTAATTGCTTAATTTTGTCTGATCAATATTTAAAGTAATGATAAACAAGCTAATGTATTTTTCTGATAAATTGGTTTCGGAGGTATCAACGGAATTTATCAGGAACACAATAGCACTTTTGGAAACATCTGACAGGCTAATCGGAATCAAAGGAGCCCGCGGTGTTGGTAAAACGACCTTATTATTACAATTTATAAAGACTAAATTGGCACATCACAAAGCTGTTTATGTGACTTTGGATGATATTTTTTTCTCTGAAAATCGTTTGATTGATTTTATAGATGATTTTGTAGCCCTTGGAGGAGAATATGTATTGCTGGATGAGGTTCATAAATATCCAAATTGGAGTCAGGAGATTAAGAATGCTTATGACAGGCATAGTCAGTTAAAAATTATTTTCACTGGTTCCAGTATCCTAAAAATCAGGGAAGCTTATGCAGATCTATCGCGAAGAGCTGTGGTATTTAATTTGGAAGGTTTTTCATTTCGGGAGTACCTCAATCTTAAAACAAATCAATCATTTCCTGTGCTTAAGCTCACCGACATACTCGAGCATCATCAGGAAATTGTAAAAGATATTTGGAAAATAGTAAAACCATTGGCGTTTTTCGAAAGTTACTTGAGATATGGTTATTATCCGTTTTTTCTTGAAAATCAGGAAACCTATCATCAAAAGTTAAGAGAAATTATTTCGCTTACACTTGAGATAGACTTACCTTACAATACTGAGATAAGCCATAGTAAAATATTTCATATCAAGCAGTTACTTTATATTATTGCAGAAAGGGTACCCTTTAAACCAAATATTCAAAAAATTAGTGAAAGAATTGCGACAAGTAGGAATACCTTAAAACAATATTTGCATATACTGGATGAGGCTCAAATAATTGCACTGCTTTTTTCGGAAAAAAAGGGCATGAGTAGTTTGACAAAACCAGAAAAAATATATTTACATCATCCTAATTTAATGTATAGTCTTTCTGAATCTGATGCTGATGTTGGAACAGTTCGTGAAACATTTTTCTTGAATCAATTGTCAGCAAAGCATGAGGTTTTTTATACTGAAAAAGGTGATTTTAGGGTAGATCGGAAATATACCTTCGAAGTGGGAGGGAAAAACAAAGACGCCAAACAAATTCAAGGAATTGAGCATGCTTTTCTTGCAAAAGACGGCCTGGAAGCAGGGTTTGGACGTGAGATTCCACTTTGGCTTTTTGGCTTTTTATATTAATTTAGGAGGATAAGATTACAGAATAAGCACTATTAAACATTAAATATCAACTTCTTACCATCAAATTCTTTATAGATATCTTGTCGGTAAGGCCTTAAAATGCTGGAATTAATGCTGACCTTTGGTACACTATCGGCAATGTTGATTTTTTTTAGGTCACAGCCCAAAAGAATTGATCAATTTTATCCAATGAATAAGTTTTTATTTTTTTTTGACCAGAAAAGAAAACCATCAGATAAATGCCCTGTTTACGTGATTGTTTACTTTTGTGATTGGGACTTTGCTTGTTAATGGATTAGTTTACTCACGAAAATATTGGCTTAATGACAAATAGACACCATATTAAAACCGCTTAAAAATGAAAAAAACTTTCCGGATCAGCAGTTTTATCCTGTTGATTATGCTTTCAATTGGGTTGTTAAATCCTGTATTTCAGGATTATAAAAAGGAATCGAAAAGGACAGCTTACGAAAAGCAATTACATGAAGTAATGAAACAGATTCCAACGCAATCGCGCGAACTGGATACTATTGCTAAGGTAGATCGGCCTGACGTTGCTGCATTGCAGAACTATTTTCAAACCCTTGATCCGGCTTTGGGCGTTGTACCCGTTAAGCGACAATATGCTGCTTACGAGCAGGCGCAAATACTGGAAGCTCAAGCCACCCGCAGTCGCGAGTTGATGTGGGAAGGAACCCGTGCCGATATGGGTGGCCGCACGCGTGCTTTGCTTTTCGATCCTAACGACAGCCAGAGAAAGAAAGTTTTTGCCGGCGGTGTCACGGGAGGATTGTGGGTAAATTACGACATCCTCAACCTGAGTGAAGACTGGGAACCTATTGGTGATTTCTATCCCAATATGGCCATCAGCAGCCTTACATACGATCCTACCGATCCAATGGTGATGTATGCCGGAACAGGTGAGGCACAAACTGCGCGTATCATTTACCGCGAATCCAGTGGCCTGGGAATGGGGGTTTTTAAATCGGAAGATGGTGGTGATACCTGGGAAATAATTCCTTCAACTGCTGATTTTGCCTATGTAACTGATGTAAAAGTGCGCGACGAAGATGGCCTTGGTGTAATTTATGCCGCTGTGGTTTCAGGAAATTATCAGGGAGCTGATCATCAAAGTGAGCCCTCAGACGGTTTGTATCGCTCAACAGATGGAGGCGAAAGCTGGGAACAGGTATTACCTTTAATTCCAGAAACGGATGAGCCTTATGCTCCGGCCATGATAGAAATTGCTTCGAATGGACGAATTTTCGTTGGAACAACAGAAAACTTACAACTTAAGGGTGGAGCAACAATTTTGTGGTCAGACGAAGGAACTTCAGGCAGCTGGACGGCTTTTGAGGATTATAATACCTTGATCGATAGCGAAAGCTACTACAATATTCCTGCCCGAACCATTATAGCCAGCGCACCCAGCAATCCGGATATAGTGTATGCACAATTTGCTGCCGGCTATATGGAAAGCTCCAATGGATTTTATCATTATCGTGGTCGTTATCTGGCCAAATCAACCGATGGAGGCCTAACCTGGACAACAATGAACAAGCCTGCGAATGACTGGAGCACCCTGGCCTGGCATGCCTTTATCCTGAAAGTGCAGCCCGATGATCCCAATGCGTTATTTACCGGCGGGTTGGACCTTTGGAAAAGCTCAAACGGCGGCCAAAGTTGGAATCATATCTCTGATTGGATGTTGATGTATTATGGAGGTGGTGATGAATATGTTCATGCCGATCAACATCAAATAGCTTTCAGACCTGATGATCCAACAACAGCTATTTTTGGCTGTGATGGCGGTGTTTTTCTTTCTGAAAATGCCCATTTGAGTATCCCAACTTTTACGGAACGTAATCAAAACTTTAACACGCTTCAGTTTTACAGCGGTGCTATCAATCCAACTGCCGGAAGCATACAAATGTTAGGTGGCTTGCAGGATAACGGAAGTTTAAAATATACAGGCAACACACTTGATATCAATGATATGTTGAGCGGAGGAGATGGTGCAGCTTGTTTTTGGGATCAGAATGAAGCAAACCTTTACATGACTTCTGTTTATTACAACAGGTATTATTTTTACAAGAACAACATTCAATATGATTATATAGATGGTGGTTCAGGAACTTTCGTTTCGCCGGCTGATTATGATTACATCAATAATATTCTATATACCAACGCAGTAGATTTTTTGGGCAATTATGCCGGAAGGATTTATCGTGTTACGAACATTGGTAGTGAGGTATCAGGAGGTTTCGTTGACCTCGGCACTTTAAATACGATACCATTCTCACATATCGCCTGGTCGCAACATTCCACACTTGGAAACAGTACCATTTTTGCTGGTACGGGTTCAGGAAGACTTTATAAAGTTGAAAATGCCAATACCATTCCTACAACTACCGAAATTGGAAGCCCTGATTTTCCTTTGGCCAGCGTTTCGGCTGTTGCCATTGGAGGCTCCGAGGATACTTTGCTAGTAAGTTTTTCCAATTATGGTGTTTCGAGTATTTGGCTCACTTTTGACGGGGGCGAAAACTGGCTCGAGCGCGAAGGAAATCTTCCGGATATGCCGGTTCGCTGGGCCATTCTGCATCCCGAAAATTCAGAACAGGCCATGCTGGCAACCGAAACAGGCATCTGGACTACCAATATGCTTTTTGAAGCAGAGCCGCTTTGGGAGCCTGCCACCGAAGGCATGGGAAATGTTAGAATTGATATGCTGCGTATGCGCCTGAGCGATAATACGGTAATTGCTGCAACGCATGGCAGGGGATTGTTTACAACGGCCTGGGAAAAAGATGTTTATACTTTCGAAAGCGAGAATCAATCCGAAATGGCCTCCTTAAAAGTTTATCCCAATCCTGTGACTGATTTTGTAGGCTTGGAAACTAATCTCGAAGGTGACTTTGATTTACAGATCCTTGATATGCAGGGAAAAATTGTTTTGAGTGAAAAGCTGTTTTTACAAGCTGAAAATAGTTTACAGCTTGATCTAAAACATTTACCATCAGGGCAGTATGTTTTACGATTGAATAATGGCAGTCAGCAGTTTACCCAGAAAATAATTAAAGAATAGCTTTAGCATGAATTGGTTGCTTTTTTGGATGGCGGTATATCTGGCGGTGGTTTTGCTGCTGGCTTTCCGTCATCTGAAAAGCAGTAATCCCGAAACTTACCTGGTAAACAACCGCAGCACACGCTTAGTGCCTTTGGTTTTTACAATTCTGGCCACTTTTGTTGGCGGCGGAACATCTATTGGCCTGATTGCTATGGGTTATAGTTCTGGTTTTGCAGCCGTTGGAATTGGGCTGGCTTATGTGTTGGGTTTCATGCTGATGATGCGTTATGCCGGAAAAATCAGAGATTGGGGAGCACAGGAAAAAATTTATTCCTTTCCACAGTTTTTAATTAGTCGATTCAGTCAAAAATCTGAAAATCAGCAATCTTTTTCCGGATTTGATCGAAGTTTTTCAGCCTTGGTAAGCGGGGTTAACATTTTCATTTTCTTCTTTTTGCTGGCAGCGCAGTTTGTGGGGATGGCCAGTTTGCTGAAATTTGGTTTCGGCTGGGGCTATCAGTCGGCAGCAGTGCTCTCGGCTGTGATTGTGATTGGCTATACCGCTATTTCAGGATTATCCGGCGTGATTTACACCGATATGATACAATTTGTGGTGATCTTGATTTTGATTTTTTTCATCTTTCTGCCTGGAATTTTTACGGATACTGAAAACTTTAACCGCTTAAGCGAACTACCTGCCAATATGCTTAACGGAAGTTTTTACGGCTGGACCTTTTTAATTGGTTTATTGTTGTTTCTGTCGCCTTCTGTTTTGGTAAGGATGGATATCTGGCAGCGCATACTTTCGGCCAAAGATGCCAAAACGGCTCATCGTGCCAGCTTTTGGAGCGGTATTGGCATGTTGCCATTTTACCTTATTTTTCCATTGGTTGGAATGAGCGTTCGGATTACGCTTGGCGATCAAATCAATGCCAATGATGCTACTTATCTTTTTCTTGCGCAGCATGGCACACCATTTTTTCTGGCTTTTGCCGTCACAGGTTTGCTGGCTGCGTTGATGTCGTCGGGAGATAGTTTTTTAAATATTATCGCTATTTCTGCTGTGCGCGATTTTAGTGGTTGGCGTCGTAAAAGCATGGATGATTTAATACGTGGCCAAAAGCAAATCAGGGTAATGACCTTGGTTTTTGGAATAGTTGCATTGGTAATGGCGCTCTTATTACCGGATATTGTGGATTTGATGGTGGTTGGAATTGGTACGATTGTGATTTTTGTTCCAGTAACGGTTTTGGCATTGCTACGTGCTGATACACAGCGGTTTCACAAGGCAGCTTTATGGAGTGTGTTGAGTGGTTTTGTTGTTAATACCGGATTTTTTGTCTGGGGTGTGATTGCGCCACAACAATTTGAACCTAAATCATCTTTTATTCCGGCTTTTATCGTTGCTGCTATAGTCCTGTTTTTCAGAATTACCCTGACAAAAAAAATGTAAAATGGAAAAACTTACTGTGTTCTCTGATACTTATTTCATGCAACAAGCCTTGAAAGAAGCGGAAAAGGCCGAATCGGAAGGCGAAGTTCCTGTAGGTGCTGTGGTGGTTTGCAACAATACGATCATCGCGCGGGCGCACAACCAAACAGAGCAATTGCAGGATGTTACGGCCCATGCCGAAATGCTTGCCATTACTGCTGCCGCCAACCATTTTGGAGCCAAATACCTCAGCGAATGCACACTTTACGTCACCCTCGAGCCTTGCCCGATGTGTGCTGGTGCGCTCTATCACGCGCAGTTTGCCAAAGTGGTGTGGGCAGCCAGCGATGCAAAAGGGGGATTTTTGCGTTTTGGCAACTTGCTTCATCCAAAAACAGAAGTTCAAAAAGGTTTGCTTGAAGCAGAAAGTAGTAATATGCTCAAACTTTTTTTTAAACAAAGACGTTGAAAAATGTAGCATTGATAAGTCATTCATGAGTTATTAACCATTGTTAATAACGCTTGTTAATTGATAGTGAATAAGAAAGCCCGTTCTTTTATTGACAAAAGGCATCAGATTGCTTACATTTGTGTCAGCAAGTGAGCAAAAACCAGGCAATGATGAAGAAGCTTGAAGAGCACTTGCAAAAGCGTTCTTCTAAATGTTTCTACATCAATAGACAAACACACCGAAAGGAACGTTTTGTCGTTGAGGAGCATCAAAAAAAGCCTGATGCGATGACAAGACAAACTGAAAAGTGAGTCAAATTTGTCAAAACGCTAAAATGGAAAGTGAGTAGGGGCGTTGCTACGGCAACAAACAGAAAACTAAATCCGAGTGCGGCAACACAGGAGGCGAAAGCCTGAATGAACAGTCTGCATGCTGAACTTGCCAGAATTCGTTGGCTACGGCTGATGAAGGCTGAACCGGAAGTCGATTCGATCAAAAGAATGGGTTTCCGGTTTTTTTTATGCTTAGGTTTTAGCTGCTGATCCTATTTTGTAATGACAGAGCCCAGGATGCCATTGATGATTATTAATTTTTTTTCAATCTTCATTTTCTGCTGAATCATCGCCAGTTGCTTGTCCTGCTCATCTTCGGCCTTTATCTGAGTATTAAGCTGATCTCTGCGCGATTCCAGGATTCTCTTTTTGTACATCAACAAAGCATTGTTCAGCATAGCAGGCAACACTTCCAATTCTGTTTTTACAAAAATATTTTTTCGTTTCCAGTCGTGAAGTTCATAGGGAGTGCTTAATAAATCACTGGCCAGCAAGGCAATATCTGGCTCGGGACTCGAAATGAAAACTTGTGTTTCGGGTATTGTTCCTTCGTCGAGTGAATGTGCAAAAATGTCCAATATTTTTTGATGTGTGGTGTCCTGAAAGCGTAATTGATCGTTTTTTAAATCATTGATCATATAAGCAGCCAAAGATTCGCTGTATTGAACCGGAAAGCCTTCTTCATCCTGTGTTTCCTGTGTAATCTGCTCATCAGCATAGTGTAGTAATAATTTCACCAGCTCGCGTTCCTGATGATATCCCGGAGGCAAATCATCCTCAGGACTTTTGGCTTCTTCTTGTTGCGGTTGTTGTTCGGGACTTGGCTCAGGAATAGCATTTCCGAGATCTTTTTTCAGCTTTTGCCGCAAGAGCTTATTCAGCTCATTCATCAGGGTGTTTTCGGCCACATCCAGCATCCGGCTGCACTCTTTGATGTAAACCGTGCGATAAATAGGATCGGGAATAAGCGAGATAGTGTGCACGATTTCCTTTACCAAACCAGCTTTTTTGATGGGGTCGTTGGCACTTTCTTTTAAGAGCAGGTCGGTTTTGAAACTGATAAAATCTTTCGATTGTTTTTGAATAAAAGTTTCAACGTCCGTAGTACGGTTTTTGCGCACAAAGGAATCGGGGTCTTCCCCTTCGGGAAGCACTACCACACGCACATTCATGCCTTCTTCCAAAATCATATCTGTCCCGCGCAGCGAAGCACTGATGCCGGCTTTATCGCCATCATACAACATGGTGATGTTTTGCGTATAGCGGCGCACCAGGCGTATTTGATCTATAGTGAGTGAGGTGCCCGAACTTGCCACAACATTTTCAATACCAGCTTGATGCATGCTGATCACATCGGTGTAGCCCTCAACCAGCAAACATTGATCCTGCCGGCTAATGGCATTTTTGGCAAAATAAATACCATAAAGCGTTTTGCTTTTGTTGTATATTTCTGACTCGGGTGAGTTGAGGTATTTTGCCTTCGATTTGTCTGACTGTAAAATACGTCCGCCAAAACCAATCACTTTTCCGGTTAGGTTATGAATCGGGAAGATTACCCGCGCCTGAAAACGATCGTAAAAACGTTCTTCGTTGCCTGTGCTAAGGCCTGTTTGCAGCAGAGCCTCAATACTATAACCATTTTTGATGGCGTGTTTGCTAAAAACATCCCTCCCATCCGGATTATAGCCCAGCTGAAACTTTTTGATGGTAGCTTCTCTAAAATCCCTTTCCTTAAAATAGCTTAATCCGATCGAGCGTCCCTCCTCCGTTTCAAAAAGTGCCTGGCTAAAATACTGCTGAGCAAAGGTGTTCGCATTAAACATCCTTTCGCGTGCATTTTGCGCCACCAATTCTTCGGCAGTTGGCTCACGCTCTTCTACTTCGATATTGTATTTTTTGGCCAGATAACGCAGGGCTTCGGGATAGGAATAATGTTCGTGCTCCATAATAAAGCGCGCCGAATCCCCTGCTTTTCCGCAACCAAAACACTTAAAAATTCCTTTTGACGGCGAAACCGTAAACGAAGGTGTTTTTTCCTGATGAAACGGACAAAGCCCGATCAGGTTACTGCCTCTGCGTTTGAGGCTTACAAATTCGCCTACAACCTCTTCGATGCGTGCGGCTTCAAGAATGCTGGCTACGGTATTTTTGGGTATCAAGTTAAAAAAGCTTTGTTGCGAAATTACAAAAAGATGTTGTATTTTTAGTGCCTGCAAAAAACCCTACACTATGAATAATGTAAGACGTTTGTATCGCTCGACTACCAATAAAGTGTTGGGTGGCGTTTGTTATGGAATGGCCAACTATTTCAATATGGATCCTACTATTGTCCGCCTGATTTGGGTTCTTTTTACTTTGTTGGGAGGAGCCGGTATTTTGGCCTATATCATTTGCTGGATTGTCATACCTTCTGAAGCCTGACAGCTTTGTTTTTTTAGGTCAAAACAACTTTTTCAATTACTTCAGGATAGTATTTGTATTCCAGCTCGTGGATGCGTTGGGCAAGGCTTTCGGGTGTTTCATCAGCTTGTAATTCAAGCTGTTGTTGAAAAATTATTGCACCGGCATCATAGTGTTCATTCACAAAATGAATGGTAATGCCGGATTGTTTTTCTCCGTTTTGGATCACAGCCTGATGAACTTTTTCTCCATACATTCCTTTGCCGCCGTAAGCAGGCAAAAGCGCGGGATGAATATTTACGATTTTGTTCGGATAAGCTTGAATAAGTACTTTTGGAATCAACCATAAAAAGCCTGCAAGGATAATCCAGTCGATTTGTTTTTTAAAAAGTTCAGCAGTAAGAGGTTCAGGATTTTTGAAACTTTTTTTGTCAATCATCATCAACGGAATACCGAGCGATTCTGCTCTGGCAATAGCACCTGCATCCGGATTGTTGCATACAACAAGGCTCATTTCAATCTGCGGATGATTCTTGAAATAGTTTGCAATGCGTTGCATATTGGTTCCGCTGCCCGAAACAAAAATGGCTAATTTTTTCATAAAGCAAAAGTACAGCAATTCATTTTTAGATAAAATTCTTGTTAAGCTTAAAAACTGTTGTCAAAAGAAAGCATGGAAGTACCGTTTGCGTTAAAAAATTGTACTTTTAACCCTTAATACAAACCCAAAAAACTTCGCATATGCTGAAAATGCTGGGAGAATACCTCATTTTGCTAGTCGAAATTTTCAAACGCCCTGATAAAGGTCCGGTTTTCAGGAGTCGGCTAATGGTTGAATTTGTAGGTTTGGGAATCGATTCGATTGGTATTGTTGCCATTATATCCATTTTTACGGGCGCTATTGTTGCGATACAGACAGCTTATAATATCGATTCTCCGCTTATTCCGCTAACCATGGTAGGTTTCACAACCCGACAGATGATGATTTTGGAGTTTTCACCTACGATTATCAGTTTAATTTTAGCTGGAAAAGTGGGTTCGCGAATCGCTTCCGAAATAGGAACAATGCGCGTTACGGAGCAGATAGATGCGTTGCGTGTGATGGGGGTTAATCCGGCTAACTATTTGATTCTTCCTAAAATAACAGCCAGTATGCTTTTCAATCCTGTACTAATAGTTTTTAGTATGGTATTAGGAATTTGGGGTGGCTGGATGGCTTGCATAGTTACAGGATTAGTTACTTCTACCGATTTTATCATGGGCTTGCGCAGCTGGTTTGAGCCATTTACAGTAATTTATGCCATCATCAAAACGCTGGTTTTTGCTTTCATCATTTCCTCTGTCTCGGGTTATTTGGGCTATAACATCAAAGGAGGCTCTGTTGAAGTTGGTGCCGCAAGTACAAAGGCCGTGGTTTACAGTAGTATTTTAATAATCTTTTTTGATTTGATTCTCACTCAATTATTGCTGATATGATAGAAGTAAAAAATATTTCCAAGACTTTTGGCGATAATCAGGTGCTCAAAAATGTAAGTACCATTTTCGAGAAAGGCAAAACGAATCTTATCATCGGGCAAAGCGGTTCGGGAAAAACCGTGATGATGAAAAGTTGTATTGGTCTTATTAATCCTGATGAAGGAGAAATTCTATTTGATCAGAGACCTTTTTCGCGTTTGGCTGAGAAAAAAAAGAAAAACATCCGCAAGGATATGGGCGTGTTATTTCAGGGTGGTGCATTGTTTGATTCCTTTAATGTGGAGCAAAATGTGATGTTTCCGTTGAATATGTTCACCACCATGAGTTTGGAGGAAAAACTTGATCGTGTCAATTTTGTGCTCAAACGGGTGAATCTTGAAAACGTAAATAAGCTTTATCCCTCCGAAATAAGTGGCGGCATGATGAAACGTGTGGCCATTGCCAGGGCTATTTCAAATAATCCGCAATACCTGTTTTGCGATGAGCCTAATTCGGGACTTGATCCTAAAACAGCCGAAGTGATTGATGCGCTGATTAGTGAGATTACCGAAGAATATGATATGACTACTGTTATCAATACGCATGATATGAATTCGGTGTTGCAAATCGGCCAGCGGATTAGTTTTCTTTATAAAGGACAGCTGTGGTGGCAGGGCGATATGCATACCATTCTGGAAGAAGAAAACCCTGAACTACAGGAATTTGTGTTTTCAACAGAATTGACACGACGCATTAAAAAATAACCTTATGAATTACATTGATTTAATTATTGCTCTTGTGCTGGCATGGTTTGCTTACAAGGGATTTACCAAAGGTCTCGTGATCGAATTAGCCTCGCTTGCTGCGCTGGTGCTGGGCATTTATGCTGCCATGTATTTTTCTGATGTAACAGCAGATTTTCTGGTGGAATATTTCAATGTTGGGAAAAAATACCTGTCGCTCATCGCCTTTGTGCTCACCTTCATTTTAGTGGTGATTGGTGTAGTTACTGTGGGCAGATTACTCGAAAAGGTGATTGATATTTTGCTACTTGGGTTTTTGAATAAATTGGCTGGCGGAGTTTTTGGAGTGCTCAAGGGCATGTTGATTTTAAGTTTGTTGATTATGATGCTCAATTACATTGGTTTTGGCAGCAAGCTGATTGATGAAAAAACCCGCAAAAGTTCGCTATTTTATGAAACCATCGAAAGCGTTGCACCTTTGCTTTACAATCAGCTTGATTTTTTGAAGGATATTGAAGTGGAGTTACCAAAAGTGGCTTGAAAACAATGAATTAACGACCTTTCCTGACTATAAAACTCTATCATCAGCAGGATAATGTAAATCTGTTTGTTTCCTGATTTTATCCATCAATTTGATCAGGTTTAAGCTCATCTGATGCGGCATTTTTGCGCTTTCTTTTGCGCCGGAAAGTAAACAATGATTTACTTCTTCTATTTCATGAAAATAACCATTTCCAACATAGGGGATGTGAATGATTTCTTCGGATTTTTCATGCAATTGTATGGCAATACGCTCGCAATGATGAAACCTGCTGAAAAGCTTAATTGTTCCTTTACTTCCATAGATTGTGGCTTCGACAGGAGTATCAGCCTCTGTTGTTGATTCAAGAATTGCTTTTGCGCCATCGGTATAGCTTAAAAGCTGTGCACTAAAACTGTCAACACCTTGATTTGTTTTTCTGGCCACCGCTTTGATTTCTGCCGGAATTCCCAGCGTGATCAGGCTGAGGTAAAGCGGATAAATACCAATATCCAGCAATGCACCACCACCAAGGGATTTATTGAAAACCCTGCTTTCGGGTGCTGCGGTTGATTTGAATCCAAAGTCCGCACGGATATAAGATATATCACCGATTGTTTTTTCCTGAAGTAAATGGATCAGTTTTTCGATTGCAGGAATAAAACGTGTCCACATGGCTTCCATCAGGAATAGCTTTCGTTTTGTTGCTTCTGCAATCATGGTATTCACTTCTTTAAAATTCATTCCCATGGGTTTTTCACAGAGAACGGATTTGCCATTTCTGAGGCAGAGCATGCTGTGCTCAAAATGAAAGCTGTGTGGTGTTGCGATATAAACTACATCAATTTCAGGGTTTTGCACCAAAGCATCATAAGAATCGTAATAATTTAACGCATGAAATTTTTTCCCAAAAGCTTCGGCTTTGGTTTTATCACGCGATGCCACAGCCGCAAGTTTTGCATCCTTTGAAAGGAGCAAATCGGCAGCGAATTTTTCGGCTACTTTGCCTAATCCCAATATTCCCCAATTAATAAGCATACAATACAAAAGTAAGGAAGGTTTACCGTAAATACCTTACTTTTGATAAACTAAATTGATTGAAGATATGGAAGCAGATATTCGCTGGAAGCAACGTTTTCAGAATTTTGAACAAGCATTTGAACAGTTGAAAAGAGCTGTCGAATTATCGGGTAAACTATCTGATCTGGAAAAAGAAGGAACAATTCAACGTTTTGAATTCACCCATGAATTAGCCTGGAAAGTGATGAAAGATTTTTTGGAATATGAAGGTATTAGTGGTATAACAGGTTCAAGATCAGCTACAAGGGAAGCGTTTAATAAAGGCCTGATATCACATGGAAATAGTTGGATGAAGATGATTGAAAGCCGGAATAAAACAGTGCATACTTATATGGAAATTATTTTGGAGCAGGAATATAAAAACATCGTCGAAGAATATTTTCCGCTGTTAAAAGTGTTTTATAATCACATGAAAACCAAAATCTGATGTTTGGATTAGATGAAGATTTACGTTCAAAGTTTAACAAAGTTTTTGCTTCATTTCCTGAGATAGAAAAAGTAATTATTTACGGATCAAGGGCTAAGGGAAATTATAGAGAGGGTAGCGATATTGATTTGTGTTTGGTTGGTGATGATTTGAACGAAGCAATCAGGAAGCGAGTTTGGCTGATGCTGGATGAACTTAATACACCCTACCTCATTGATTTATCTGTTTTTAATCAATTAGAATCGGAAGGCTTAATTGATCATATTCAACGAGTTGGGGCGATTTTTTATAGGAAACCTAGCGAATGAACTGTTTCTAAACTTCATTAGCTCTTAATCTTTAAACGACACAAACTCCCTGCATTCTTTTTCGTAATTTCGCGCCGCAAAACCTTAAAGGATTGATCACTATGTTCAGAACTCATACTTGTGGCGAATTGCGCCTTTCCGATGTTAACAAAGAAGTAACCTTAAGCGGCTGGGTGCAACGTGTACGCGACAAAGGCAGCCTGCTTTGGATTGACATGCGCGATCGCTATGGCATTACGCAGGTCTTTTTGGAGGAGGGTGTAAGCGCTCCCGAACTGCTAAAAACTGTCCGCGAGCTGGGACGCGAATTTGTGATCCGCATTGAAGGCATTGTCGTTGAACGTGAATCGAAAAACCCTAATTTACCTACTGGAGAAGTAGAAGTGCGTCCTTCAAAAATAGAGCTGCTCAATGCCAGCAAAACGCCTCCATTTACCATTGAAGAAAAATCGGATGGAGGCGACGAGTTGCGCATGAAATACCGTTATCTTGATTTGCGTCGCAATCCTTTGAAAAACAATTTGATCCTTCGGCATAAGCTGGCACTCGAAACCCGTGCTTACCTTGATCGTCAGGGTTTTCTGGAAATAGAAACGCCCTACCTGATCAAGTCCACTCCCGAAGGTGCCCGCGATTTTGTAGTGCCTTCGCGCATGAATCCCAATGAGTTTTATGCGCTTCCGCAATCTCCTCAAACCTTCAAGCAGATTTTGATGGTGGCTGGTTATGATCGTTATTTTCAGATTGTGCGCTGTTTCAGGGATGAAGACCTTCGAGCCGACCGCCAGCCTGAGTTTACGCAGATCGACTGCGAAATGGCGTTTGTGACACAAGAAGAGGTACTAAACACTTTTGAAGGGATGGCGCGTCATCTTTTTCGTGAGGTGAAGGGCATCGAGATAGGTGATTTTGAACGCATGGATTATGCCACTGCAATGAAACTTTATGGCTCTGACAAACCCGATCTGCGTTTTGGGATGGCATTCGAAGAGTTAAACGACCTTGCTCAGGGACATGGCTTTAAAGTGTTTGACGATGCCGAACTGGTTGTGGGCATCAAAGCTGATGGCTGTGCCGAATACACGCGTAAGCAACTGGATGCCCTTACCGATTTTGTGAAACGTCCGCAGGTTGGTGCCAAAGGACTGGTTTATGTAAAATTGAATGCAGATGGCAGTATCAAGTCTTCTGTAGATAAATTTTATTCGCCCGAAATCTTGCAAGGCTGGGCCGATCGTTTTGAGGCAAAGCCTGGCGATCTGTTGCTGATTTTATCCGGCGATGCCAATGCTACTCGCAAGCAGTTGAATGAACTGCGACTTGAGATGGGAAATCAATTGGGTTTGCGCGATTCAAAAGTTTTCAAGCCTTTGTGGGTTACTGATTTTCCATTGCTGGAATGGGACGAAGATACGCAACGCTTTTATGCCATGCATCATCCATTCACTTCACCCAAGCCGGAAGATATTGCTTTGTTGGATAGCAATCTTGGTGATGTGCGCGCTAATGCTTACGATATGGTAATCAATGGGGTGGAAATTGGCGGAGGTTCAATTCGTATTCATGATCGTGAATTGCAGCGTAAGATGTTCAGTATTTTAGGATTTTCGGACGAAGAGGCTCAGAAACAGTTTGGTTTCCTGATGAATGCTTTCGAATACGGCGCTCCTCCTCATGGTGGTATTGCGCTTGGCTTTGATAGGTTAACGGCTATGTTTGCAGGCCTCGACAGTATTCGGGATGTGATTGCTTTCCCAAAAAATAATGCTGGCAGGGATGTGATGATCGATTCGCCTTCGACCATTGCTGATGCACAACTTGAAGAGCTTTACCTGCAATTGAAAAAATTAGAGCATTAGAGCATTAACCGAAACTTTTGGTTAAAAATTCAATTCCCGTTTCAGGTCTTTGATTCGGCTTTTGCTTACGTTTACCTGATTGCCGTTTGATAGGATAATCACATAGCTTTCCTTGCCGTATTGTTCCATCTTTTTGATGTGTTTAATCTGCACAATATTGGAACGATGGATGCGTATAAACTGCTCGGCAGGAAGATGTTGTTCCATATAACTCATGGTATCTTTTTTCATGAATCTTCCCTCGGGAGTATGGATCATCACATAATCATCCTGGGCTTCGAGTTGGATGATATCTTCGATGGGAATCACATGAATCTGCGTACCATTCTTTACAACGATTCGTTCCAGGGTATCTTGCTGTTCATGCAAACTGTTAACCAGTTTTTTTACGGTTTCATCTTCTTTCAAGGTATGCCTGAAGCGTTCTACAACCTTATCAACGGCTTGATGTAGCCGGTCTTTTGAAAAAGGTTTAAGCAAATAATCCACGGCATTCATTTCGAAGGCTTTGATGGCATATTGGTCGTAGGCTGTAGTGAAAATTATTTCAGGCAAGTCATCATCCAGCAATTCCAATAGTTCAAATCCTGTTAGTTTAGGCATTTGAATATCCAGAATCACCAAATCGGGTTTATTTTCTTGTATGCCTTTCAGGCCGCTGAAGCCATCAGCAAATTCTGCAATGATATCAATATTTTTATGATCGCTCAAAAACCTTTGCAGCAACATACGTGCAGGAGCTTCATCTTCGATAATAATGGTTCGTAGTGCAGCTTTCATGGTTCTGTTTTTAAGTTATAAACTTAGTATTTTTTGTTTTTTTGAATTGGGATGCGCAACACTACCTCAAAAGATATCTTTTCGCGTTTGATTTCGAGCAGATCGGCACGTTGATAGATCAGTTCGAGTCGTTTGCGGATATTTTTTAACCCGATACCTTCCCCCTTGGGTTTTGCAGCATCCGGATCAAAATCGTTTTGGATGTGTAGTTCTATAAAATCTTTGTTTGGTTCGCAACGCAATTCAACCAGCACTTCTTCGGTGCTGTGATACACCCCATGTTTGATGGCATTTTCGAAAAGCGGTTGAAGAATCATATTTGGGATATCAGACTGCAAACAGGCTTCCGGAACATATTTCTGAAATTTAAGTCGGTGACCAAAGCGTACTTTTTCAATATCCAGGTAGCGTTCGATATTTTCCAGTTCTTTTTTGAGGCTGGTGGTTTCATTGCGATCATGACTCAGCGAATAACGCAAAAAATCGGAAAGTTTAATTACCATTTCCTGGGCTTTTTCGGGGTCGTTCATAGTAAGTGAGCTAATCGAATTGAGGCTGTTGAACAGGAAATGCGGATTGATTTGCGATTTAAGGGCATTAAGTTCGGCATCACGTACTAGGCTGTTGAGCTCGCTTTCGACACGCATTTTCTGTTGAAGATCTTCATAATACAACATCATATAGTATATCAGGATGAAGATGAGGTAAAAAAACGCACCAATCACAGCGCGCCAGGGCAGTGAGATGTAAAGAAATTCGAGGTAAGCTTCGTTGGTGGGTTCCAGGGCCTGCATCAAAAAGTATCCACTCGTGAGCCAAATGGCAATAGTGACAATTCCAACAAGCATATGATTGATTATCAGATCAAACTTGCTCTGCTCATCTTTCATATTAAATCTCAGCACATACCAAATATTGAATCCAATCAGGGCAAGTAAGCCATTGAAAACAACTGCATCATTCAGGCTCGAAACCAAACTCAGCTCCTGGTAATAATTGAGAATGGCCGTTTGGATGAGCATCAGCGACACCCAAACAGCCAGATATATGATGAGGTAATTGCGGTTTTTTATAAATGGATTAAGCATAATAAAATCCGGTAGTTGTGTTGGTTAATGCTTTCAGCATGACGTTTTTGTGCTGAAAAAGTTACACCTAATAACTTTTAAGTTCTAGGCCTCCAAAAATAACAATGCCTTTTATTACAATGGTTTTGTCTGTTTCCGCATTGGAAATAGAGAGTCTTTTATCGCTGAAACCGCCAAGTATTGAAACCACTTCTGATTTCACTTTCCAGCCTTCGGGTACGATGAGGTTTGAGCCTCCAAAAAGGATAAAAGTATCAATCACACATCCAGCGGGCGAAAGCTTTGCTGCTTTCATATCTATGTCGCCACCACCAAATATCGCAGTGATTTTTCCTCCCTTAAAATTTTCGGAAGTTACCCGGGTGTTGCCACCGCCAAAGATGGCCATCTCGTCGATATACTCATCCGGATTGGTGTAAGGTTTGTCGCTGGCATTAAAAACAAGCTGTCTGCCTCCGCAATGTTTTTTTTCATCGTTGCCATCGCCACGGCGTGTAAGGATAATCAAACCAATACCGATCAGCAGGGCCGGCCAGAAGATTGTACTGAACCGGATTCTGTAATCCATCAATTCGGGCAACCAGAATAAAACACCCAAACTGATTAGGATAATTCCGGTAGTGCGATTTTGTTTGTTTGCTAAGGTGATAATCCCGATACCGATCAGCAGGGTTTTCCAGCTGATTAGATAATGACTTAAATTATAGGAGATTAAATCGAGTTGGTCGAGCAGCAACAATCCACCAGCCAAAATTAGAAGCAGGCCGGCTACAACGCGTCTGTCGAAAGATGAGGGTTTAGTTTCCATGGTATTTTCGTTTAAAATTTACTAAATCAATTTTTAGCGAAAATACAACAGCCATACAGCCAACTCAATTAATAATAGGTCAACTGCAGAATTTCATCGGTGAATGGCGGAATTATTCCAGTAAAAAAAACGAGCAAATCAAACTTATCCGCAATGAAAATATTTGCTCACAAGCTGCATGATTTTACCTTCATCATTTTCCATTTCTTTCCGAAGATTTTTATCCTCGAAAGCTTTCAGGTTTTTAATGATAAAATGCAGGATGTTTTCCGAAAACACACCATTCTTAACATAAAAATCCAGATGTTTCTCCAGTGCTTCGGCCGACTCTACGCAGCTGGTGGGCAATTGTTCCAGTTCTGCTTGTTTGTTTTTATGTTTTTCGTCAAAAATATTGACATCAACATAAGTCTTTTCAGCAAACTCCAGCGCACCTTCCATGGTGAGGCCGTGATGAGCCGCTACTGTTAAACCCGCCATAAGCAGATAAATATCGGCCGATCCGTCAGGAGCTCTGAACTCGACAGTTTGCTTTTGCGTAAAATCAATGCTCACGGGTTTCTCTTGTGGGTTGGCATCGGCTATCATATCAGTGGCAGCAGTCCAGCCCAGAGGTACACGTACCAATACCGAACGGTTGCGATCGCCCCAGCAGATGTTGGTAGGTGCTTCCTGATGTGGAACCAGTCTGAAATAGGAAGTTGGAATGGCATTGCCAAAAGCTGTAAGTGAGGCGGCCAGCTTCAGGTATCCGGCGATAGCTTTTCGTGCCTCCTTACTAAGCTGGCCGTCTTTCATCATGATGTTTTTTCCGTCTTTCATCAGTCGGGTGTGCACATGCATTCCGCTGCCAGCCTTGCCAACGGTGATTTTAGGGGCAAAAGTTATGGTAACGCCATAGCGATAAGCCAGTTTTCGCATGATCCATTTTGCCACGATTAATTGATCCGCAGCATCTTCAACATTTGTCGGGAGAAATTCTATTTCATTTTGTTCGTAGTTCATGCCATTAAGCGAGAAGTTACCCACTTCGGAATGACCATATTTTATCTGACCACCGCTTTGGGCAATCAAACGCAGGGCTTCGCGTCTGAAATCGCCATATTTGTTGAAAGGAGAAGATTCGTGATAGCCTTTTTGATTGACGGCAGGATAAAGCTCCTCTTCTTCGGCAATGATGTAATATTCGAGTTCGCCCATGGTTTCAAACTCGAGGCCTGTTTCGGCTTTGAGTACCCGATGTGCTTTTTTGAGGATATATTCGGGCGAGCTTTCGAAGGGTTTTCCATGGCGGTCGTAAAAAGAACAAAGCAAGTCGAGCGTGGGTACCTCAGTAAATGGATTCACAAAGGCAGTTTTATATTTCGGAATTACGTACAAATCACTTGAGCCTGCTTCCACAAAAGGAAACAAGCTTGAACCATCAACACGTTCGCCTGATAGTAGCAGGTTTTCGAGATGTTCGCGGCTGTTGATGATAAAATTGAGTGTCTTTAAACGTCCATCCCATGCAACATAACGAAAATTGATCATCTCAATATCATTATCTTCAATAAAACGGATCAGATCGGTCCGTGTAAACTCATGTGCAGGCTTGTTCAGATATTGTACCAAAGGATTTGGGTTCATTGCCGTGAATTGATTCATAATTAAAATATTTAGTGCTTCAATAAGTTTACAAACTTACTAAATGTGTTGTGATAAACAGCTGAAAACAGCGTGCTATAAGGCCTATTTATATCTGGTTCAAATAAGGATGGAGTGGCCAGCTAGATATACATTTTAAGTACAAGATATTGTCTTAATGTCATTTTTTATACTTTTACGGATTCGGCTTCATTAACCGAACCGCTAATTGTAATATTCCTGAATATTGTTGATCAATTGAAAAAAAATTCCATGAAGACCTTTTTTATTTTAATTTTCAGTCTGTTGTTCTGTAGTTTACAAGCACAACAGGAAACTTATCAAAGAGTGCAAATTGATTTGAACGAAACCAGCCTGCACGAGATTGCATCGCTTGGTATTCCGCTTGATGCAGGCACACTCAAGCCAGGTTATTTTGTTGAGCTCGAATTGAGCGCAAGCGAACTTGAAAGCCTTCGGGAAGCCGAAATTAATTATACCGTGCTCATTGAAGACCTTGTTAGTTTCTATAGCGAAAGAAACATGGCGGATACTCACACCCGAATTGTACGCAATCCGGCGGATGAGTTTCCGGTACCCGAAAACTGGGAGTATGGCTCTATGGGAGGGTTCTATACTTATCAGGAGGTGCTTGATAAACTCGATTTTATGGCCGCTCAATGGCCTGATTTGATCACCGTAAAAGCTCCTGTAAATGAAGACTTGCTAACGCATGACGGCAATCCCATCTGGTGGGTAAAAATTAGTGACAATCCTAATGAGAGTGAGGATGAACCAGATGTTTTGTACACGGCACTGCATCATGCACGCGAAGGAATTGGGGTGCAACAAATGATGTATTTTATGTTGCATTTGCTCGAAAATTATGAGACAGACGAGCGGATTCAGGCAATCGTTAATAACCGTGAACTTTATTTTGTGCCCATTCTCAATCCGGATGGATACCTTTATAATGAGCAAACTAATCCCAACGGAAATGGTATGTGGCGCAAAAACCGCCGCAATAACGGAGGATCGTGGGGTGTGGATATCAATCGTAATTATGGTTTTATGTGGGGATTGGACGATAATGGCTCTTCTCCCAATCCGAGCAGCGAAACCTATCGTGGCCCGGAGGCTTTTAGCGAACCTGAAATTCAAAATATTAAGCAATTTGTTGAGGAACACGAATTTATGATTGCCCTCAATTACCATTCCTATTCCAATCTGCTGCTTTATCCATGGGGTTATACAAACGCACCCTGTCCTGATGACGCCATTTTTTATGCTCATGCCACGCTGATGACACGCGACAATAGGTATGTTTACGGCCCCGGAAGTTCAACCATTTATCCTACCAATGGTGGCTCGGACGACTGGATGTATGGCGAAACAGAAAACAAAAATCAGGTTTTTGCCTACACACCCGAAGTAGGTGGAAGTGGTGATGGTTTTTGGCCTTCAACTAATCGTATCATTCCACTCTGCCAGGAAAATATGATTCAAAATTATTATGCCGCCTTTTTTTCGGGAGACTATGGAACGATCACCGAAACCAGCGGTCCGGTTATTTCGGAGAAAAGCTTTTATCTCACCTTCGATTTGCAACGCCTTGGATTTAGCGACACAGAAAACTGGACGGTAAGTGTTGTGCCAATCAGTGAGAATATATTCGAAACAGAAGAACCCGTATCGATAGGTTATCTCGAAATTCTTGAAACGGTAAGTGATTCTATTGCAATTACTTTAGACCCCGACATTATGAGTGGTGATACCCTTCGATTTTTGATTCAACTGGACAATGGCGAATTTGTTACCACTGATACATTGGTAAAGTATTATGGAACAACTTCGGTGATTTTTGAGGACGATTGCGAAGATTTTGACAATTGGACCAGCTCGAAATGGGACAATACAACTTCGGATTTTCATTCACCAGTTGCCTCTATAACAGATTCGCCCAGTGGTAATTACAGTAACAATGAAAATAATATCATCACGCTAAACAATCCCATCGAAATTCCAAATACCAGCATGGTTTTGCTCCGCTATTGGGCTAAATGGGAGATAGAATATGATTGGGATTATGTGCAGCTGCAATTACGCGAGAATGGAATTGGAAGCTGGGTTGCACTCGAAGGTAACCACACCCGTGCAGGCTCTAATAATCAGGCAACCGGTGAACCTCTTTACGATGGCAATCAGTCGTGGGTGCACGAAACAGTTGATCTTTCGGCCTATGCAGGAAAAAGTATTGAGTTGCGATTTGTCCTGCGAAGCGATAGTTATGAAACCGAGGATGGTTTCTATTTTGATGATATGGAAGTAATCATACTGGACATTGAAACAGGAATCGATGCAGTAAACTCTAATCTTCAAAAGTTTAGCTTTTACCCCAATCCGGCAACTGACCGAATCACCCTATCCACCAATCGGATAACAAACGAAACTTGCAGCATTCAATTGATGGATTTGAGTGGGCGGACAGTACAACATTGGCAGATGCCAGCCGGTCAAAGACAGTTTCAGCTTTCGTTGGCAAGTTTACCCTCCGGAACCTATTTGTTGCAAATTGAAACAGCCGGTTTTGTTCAAAGGGAAAAAATAACCCTGTACTAAAACAGATTTGTTGATAAACTGATGTTGAGCAGAGAAATGGACAAAAATCATATTCCAACAATTTAATACTGAGGAGATGAGCCGATGATGGAAACCAAAGAGATGGGCAAACTGAAATGGCACCATATTCAGAATCCGACGGATGATGACTTTGATTTTTTAAATGGCATTCATCATTTTCATCCCCTTGATATTGAAGATTGCCGTTCGCTGAATCAACGACCAAAAATTGATATTTACGACGATTACTATTTCTTAATTCTTCATTTTCCTAATTTCGACCGGCAGAATGTTTTCATCAAAACCAAAGAAATAAAAATGTTCTGGGGCGAAAAGTTTATCATCACCCTCGAAAAAACGCCCTGGCTTGCCACGCAATTTTTCAACGAATACAAAGAACTGAGCAGGGATGAGAAAGATTTAATAGTCGAAACATCTGATATTTTGCTCTATCGCATTCTCGAACGACTGATGCGCGAATCATTGTATATTTTACGAAAAGTAGGCCTTGATCTGGAATTGATCAACCGCGAACTTTTTGGAAAACAGCAGGTAAAAATTATCGAAAGAATTTCGGTAACCCGTAAGAATATTATTTTGGTCAATACCATTTTCAAACCGCAACTGAGGTTGTTTCACAAATTCGAAACCGGCCAGATAAGCGGCTTTGCAGGCGAGGAGATGGAAGATTATTGGGGTAATATCCTGGATTATTACCAAAAAATGTGGGATATGACCGAAGATTACGAAGAACTGATCGAAGGTCTCTCAAAAACCTTCGACAGCATGCAAACTAATAAAACCAACGAGATCATGAAGATTCTTACCCTGATCTCCTCAATCATACTGCCGCTAACCTTTATCACAAGTTTATACGGCATGAACGTAATGCTGCCCTTTGCCGAAAACAAAACAGCCTTTTGGCTTTTGCTCGTTGGCATGGCAGTTGTCAGCGGATTGATGGTGCTTTATTTTAAGCGCCGCCGCTGGATGTGATCAAACTAATCATCAAGTTAAATGTTTTAAATATCTTTTTTATGGAAAAAACAATTCACTTAACCTGGCAGAAAACCCTTAGCATTCTTGTTATGCTGGTGTTTTCCCAACAAATTTATGCAATTATGCCTCCACAGATTCCTTTGGAAGACTTCTTCAGAAACCCTGAAAAGAGTGCTTATCAGATCAGCCCCGACGGAAAATTTATTTCCTTTATGGCACCTTACGAAAGCCGGATGAATATTTTTGTTCAAAAAACCGGAAGCGACAAAGCAACCCGCCTTACTTCCGAAACAGATCGCGATATCGCTGGCTATTACTGGGCAAATGCCGACCGTATTCTGTTTTTGAAAGACAGCGGTGGCGATGAGAACTTTGCACTTTATGGGGTAGATAAAGATGGAAAAAACAGCAAATGCCTCACCTGTTTCGAAGGCGTACGTACCCAGATTATTGATGAACTGGAAGACCAGCCTGATTTTGTGATCATCGGCCTCAACCAACGTAATAATATGGTGTTCGATCCTTACCGGCTTAATATCAAAACAGGTGAAAAAGAAATGCTGGCCGAAAATCCTGGTAATATCCAGGGTTGGATGACCGATCATGAAGGCAAATTGCGTATTGCTATTGCCATTGTGGATGGTGTGAATACCCAATTACTCTATCGCGATGATGAATCACAGGAGTTTGAACCGGTACTCACCACCAGCTTCAAAGAATCTTTGAGTCCGAATTTCTTCACCTTTGATAACAAACACCTTTACGCCACCTCCAATCTTGGTCGCGATAAATCAGCTGCGGTGATCTTTGATCCCAAAACCGCCAAAGAAACGGAGGTGCTTTACGAAAATGAAGACTTTGATGTTGGTGGCATCAGTTATTCGCGCAAACGCAAAGTGATTACAGCTGCCAGCTATACTTCCTGGAAACGCGAACGTCATTTCTTTGATGATGAAGCAAGAACAATGTTCGAAAAACTCGAATCCTTGCTAAGTGGCTATGAAATTGCCATCACAGCCAGCGACAAAGCCGAAGAAAACTATATCATCCGTACTTATAGCGATCGCTCGATGGGAGCCTATTATCTTTATGACAAAACGAAAGAAAAACTCACTAAAATACAGGATGTAAGCCCTTGGCTTGATGAAGATCAGATGGCAGAGGTAAAACCTATTCAATATCGTTCGCGCGATGGATTGGTAATTCATGGTTACCTTACCTTACCCAAAGGTGTTGAAGCCAAAAACCTGCCTGTAGTGGTAAATCCGCATGGCGGCCCATGGGCGCGCGACAATTGGGGATTCAATCCCGAAGTTCAGTTTTTGGCCAATCGTGGATTTGCTGTTTTGCAGATGAATTTCAGAGGCTCAACCGGATATGGAAAAGCCTTTTGGGAAGCTTCGTTCAAGGAATGGGGTTTGAGCATGCAAAATGACATTACCGATGGCGTTTATTGGCTCATTCGTGAAGGCATTGCCGACAAAGATCGTGTGGCAATTTACGGTGCCAGCTATGGCGGTTATGCTACTTTGCAGGGCCTTGTTGTTACGCCTACCTTGTATGCAGCCGGTGTTGATTATGTGGGCGTCTCAAATCTGTTTACCTTTATGCAAACCATTCCGCCTTACTGGAAACCCATGTTGGATATGATGTACGAAATGGTGGGCAATCCCGAAGCTAACAAGCAACAGTTCGAAGCCACTTCACCAGCCATGAATGCCGACAAAATTATTGCACCGCTTTTTGTGGCTCAGGGAGCCAACGACCCGCGCGTGAATATTGCCGAATCGGATCAGATTGTTGAAGCCATGCGCACAAGAGGTATTGAAGTGGAATATATGGTGAAAGACAACGAAGGACACGGCTTTAGAAACGAAGAAAACCGCTTCGATTTTTATCGGGCAATGGAAGCATTTCTGAAGAATCATTTGCTTAATTGAGTTTTTTTCCTGTTGTTAGAAGCTTTTTTAAACTATCGAAAGTTGATCATTTAGGGTAGAAGGCTTACTTTTACCCTAAATTTTTTGCTTATGCGGAGATTTACAAAATGGACAGTAATAATCATTGTGGCATGTTTTGCCATAGGATTGGGCTTTTATTTTTTTGCTGTACATACCGTAAAAAAAGAACTTTATAAGCAATATGATAAAACTGTTCTTAGTAAGTTTTACGATTTGGAAATTGGCAGATTGGGAGTTGATTTTTTTACGCAAAATCTGATTTTATACAAGCTGAGTTTGATTCCGGTTGAAATAACCGATTCCTCCAAAAATGTAATACCTGAGGCAAGTTTAAGAATCAAGCGATTGGAAATCAAAAAGTTGAATATTGAGCGACTTTTGAATCAAAAAGAGTTTCATGCAGTTCAGCTTTTGTTGCATCAACCCAGCCTGGAGATTGGCGGTTTACCGGATAAAAAGCTGCTTCAGGCAGATACAAAAACGGATACGACAAAACCTCAGGGACTTAAGAAGATTATTTTTGACCGCTTTGTGCTGGAAGATGGTTATATAAATATTCAAACCAAAGATAAAAACACGAATGATATTTTTGTTCCTTCGGTCAATATGCGTCTCGAAGGGATACACATTAATTTCGATAGCCTCAACCATAAGCCTGATTTTGGATTTTCTATTGCCTCGCAATTGCAGATCGACTCGTTAAGCTTCAGAATTCCAGGATCATATTATAAGATTCATATAGCTAAATCAGAGATATTACAACAAGAACAAGAGCTGAAATTTTCTGATCTGAAACTGTATCCAATCCGCGGTTTACATGCACAAGCTGTTGGCCTCAGAAATCAGGATGATGTTATTGATTTAACGATTAAATCGGTGCAAACAGTCGGGCTCGATTTTGATGATTTGTTAAGCAGGGAAGGTGTTTTTATGCAAAAGCTGCTGCTGGATGAACCAAGCATCCAATTGATGCGCGACAAAAGACTGCCCGTTGATGAAAGTAAACGGCCTAAAATGCCTCAGCAGGCTGTTCGAGATATCAAAGGAAACTTTGGAATAGATTCTATTTTATTACTAAATGCAAGCCTTGTTTATACAGAATTGATGGGCAAAAAACCCGATACGCCCAGTGTTAATTTTGATAGTTTGTTTACCCTGATAACCGGATTTGCCTCTGTTGATCCCAGCACAGGCAAACAAGCAGATCTCATTGCCCATAGTAAGGGAATTTTGTTGGGAGAAGCGCATTTTGATAACCGAATACAATGGCATTTTACGCCTGATAACAGCTTTGATTTTTATGGCCGGTTGGGTAGCATGAATGCTAATGCTGTGAATGTTGTTAGCGAGAGTGCTGCGGGAGCATTGTTCCGATCCGGATATATTGATTCGGTATATTTTAAAGGCTTAGGCAATCAGGATGCTGCTTCGGGGATGTTCGAAATGCGCTATCACGATTTGGTGGTTGATGTTACGCAAAAGCGATCTAACAACCCCAATAAATTTCTCAGCTTGATCGCAAATCTTATATTACGGCGCGAAAATCCTGCAGAGGGCGAAGGCATCCGTCAGGTGCAAATGCAAACAATAAGGGTTCCGTACAAAGGTTTTTTCAATATGTATTGGAAAACCATCGAAAATGGTTTGCTCAATACATTGAAACCCGGAAAACGTAAGCGTTTGAACAAGGACGACGCCCTCCGCAGAGAATGGGAAAAGTTTAAAAAAGATATTGCGCAATAAGACTTTTGAGAAGCCTTTACAAAATCAAAAGCTTTTGTTTTATCGTTTTATTTTGATACTGAACAACAATAAAGTAAAGGCCAGGCTTTGGTGGAGCAATTAATTGGTGCTCGGTGCCGGAGGCTTCTTGTTTAAAAATTAGTTTACCAGTTAAATCATAGCAGTTAACTTCCAAAGGTAAATCATTGTTAAATGCCTGAATTGTAAAGTTTTCGCCTGCCCTCACAGGATTGGGGAAAATGCTGATTTTTTGAGCTTTTTCTTCCGGAACATTTATGCCCGTAATCATACTTTTGTCAGTAGTGTAAATACGCTCATCCAAAAATTGAATCATAAATATGCGCTCCGTACTTTTTTCGACAAAGTGTTGCGTAAAACGCCAACCATCCTCTGAAGATCCAAGTCCGTGAATTATTCGGCTCCAGTTTTTACCGTTACTATCCGAGAAATAGGTAGCACCATTATTGGCCAACTGGGTAAATGAACTGTACCAATCGCCTTTTTGCGAAAAGTGGATGTTATTTAAGGGCTTGTTGAGCCACCAATTTTCATTTTTATCAACATGCATTCTCTGCCATGAATTTTCAAGGGTTACATCAGCAAGACTTTTGCAAATATTTAGCTGAACCAGAATATTATATGCTACGCCATAAAAGCTCAGGTAAAGACTGTCGTTCGGAGAAATCGATAATCCTGTAGGAACGATTACCTTAACTGGACCAATTAAGGAGTCTATTTTGAGGTTAATTTTTTGCCACGATAAGCCATATGTTTCTGATATAAACAAACCACCTTCGTTGGTTGAATAAGCATCTGCAATGGTTAAATACAGCCTTCCGTTTTTATCGGCAACAATGTTTTCGCATGCTTTTAACTTTCCAATTCCATTATTTCTGCTTTCCCATGTTTTTCCCTCATCTTCAGAGCAAAAAACACCATCGCCATCATTATTGATACCCGTGATGGCAAACAAGGTATGGTAATCATTTTCGATGATCTGTTTTATCGGAAAAGAGGTATTTAGCATAACCGAATCCCAACTCAAGCCCAAATCTTCTGAGACATAGATTTTTCCGGTTCCGCCGGCAAAGATGTGCCCGAAAGAAGTAACAAAAACAGTATGCACCGAAGATGCCGTTAGCATGGATTCAAAATTTTTACCTTCATCGGTGCTTTTCATTATTCCGGTGGTAGTGCTCACCAGCAACACGCTATCATCTACCAGTGCAATGCCGGTTTTGGGGCCACCCCAAAATTCATTGGTCAATTTCCAAAATTGCTGCGAATACGAAAATAAAGCATTAAATACCAGCAGATTAGTTATAAAAATTTTTAATAACTTCATAAAATAATCAATTTTAATGTGACAATAAGAGGATAAAAGACGAATAAGCCGGATAATTATTAATCCTGATAACTTTCAATAATCCAGGCTTCGGCTTGAGAAATCGTTTCGCAAAGAATTGTTGTGATTTTACTATTGTTTCTGCTTCTGAGTTCGAGAGAAGAAAGCTTCGAAAACAAATCAGGTGAGATAATGCTGATGTTAAAACGCATTCAGTATTCGAAATTGAGCGGGAAAAAATAATTGCTGATCCAGTCAACCAGACCTGCCCATGCACCTTCAATTTCTTTGGTGTCGTGCACATGGAACCGGCATTTGTTTCGCAGACCTTCTTTTTTTTGCCACTCGAGCATCCGCATCGAAGCTGTTTTAACCTCTTCTTCAGAGCATGGGCCTATCCATTTCATCAACAGATAATTCTTTTGAGGCTCATAGCTTAAACGGGCATAAACCTCACCATTTTTGTTTTTTAATTGATCAACAACAATCATTTGCGAAACTTGAAAATGAGGGTCAAATTACATTATTTTTTAGCAATTTCCGGCAGAAAAAATTCAATTTTGTGCAAGGGAGCAAGCTCAAAAACTTTTGAAAGGTTGAGCTTTGTAATATCGGGCACTTGCGTTAAATCAGGCCTTTCGCTGTCGTTTTCAATAGGCGAGCCAATGGCTCTGAAATAGTCAAGTAAATCACCAGGAGTTAGTAGAACCAACATTTTTCCGGCAGTATCGCCAACATTTTTGAAGGTATGGATGGCGTTTGAAGGCACATGAACCACGCTTCCGGGTAACACCTGAAAAGGATTATCGAGGTCGTTCAATACAAATTCAAACTTTCCTTCGAGTATATAAAAAACTTCCTCGTCAGGATGGCAATGTGGTGGTGGTCCACCAAGTGGCGGTACATTTTCTTCAAATACAGCATAGCCGTTTCCTGGCTCAGTGTTGCTAACCAACACCTTGATTACATCGGTTAAAACCAGTAATTCTTCTTTTTTGTTATTTGTATTCATCTTAATTAGATTTAAAAATTACAGTACAAAGAAATAACCGGATTTTTTGTTCCAGCTTGATTCAAATCAAGAAATGCCACTGTGATCTCAAAAAAGAAATTTGGCTCTGTATCTGCTTAATGTTTCGGGAGTAATGCCGAGGTAACTTGCCACATAATGCAATGGGATACGTTTGAAAATTTTGGGATGTTCTTCAAGCAGTTTTTTAAATCTTTTTTCAGGACTGTCTTTTAGCAGGGATGCTTCTCTTTTTTCGGCCATGAGAAGTTGTTCCTGCATAATGATGGCAGCCAAAGCTTTAAGTGCCGGGTACTCACGAGTGAGCCTCACAACATTGTTATATTCAAATAGTAATACTTCGCATTTTTCAATGGCTGCAATAGTAACAATGGAGGGAGTTTGCGATAGAAAGCTGGCAAGTGATCCTACCAATGAGTTTTCGAAAAAAAAGTTGTTACAAATGTCTTTGTCAGGCGATTCATAAAACAGTCGCATACTTCCTTGTTCAATAAAACCAATGGTATTGCATATTTCGTTTTCCTTTAGCAGAAACTCGTTTTTCTCCAGCAAACGGTTTTGCATCACGCTTTCTATGGCGTTCATTTCATCATCTGTGGTATGAAAAATTCTTTGAATATTGAAAAGCACTCGTTTCATAAGCCCCTAATTAACTACAACTTATAAAAAATGTTGTGCATAATTAGTTAATTTTGATGAATATGGTGGCTCGTTTATGAAATAAATCACAAATAAGCTTCGAATTGTGAATGGATGCTATCATAAGAACAAAATCATGTATGATCGGATAATGGTGAATTAAAACCGAATTTTCTTTTTAGTGAACGAAATGTCAATACAGGAATCCAAACAACCACAGCGGTATTCTTTTGTTGTTTCCGCCTTCCATATCGAGTGCTAAATATGAATTAGGAATTCCTTTGATTTGATTTTCGGTTTTGCCTGCACCTCCAACTTCAAAAACATACGTATCATTTATCATAAAATCTCCAAACCTGGGTGCGGTTACTGCATGTTCTACACTCAGTTGGTTGAAGAAAAATGTTTCGCGGATCGTACCGATATTAGCTTTTTCTGGCGAAAATAAGTAAACAAAGTTAGGGTTATGCAGGTATATTTTTTCGGGTTTTTGCAGATAACTTACCCCCATGGTATTTAAGCGTAATAAGTGAAGGATCTGTGCCTGATGTAATAAATCCAGCAGCTTTAGTATTGTATTACGTGGCGTCGCCAGTTTTTCTGATAACTTATTAATATTGGGAGTAAATGGCACCGATTCGCTCAACACGAAAAGAAGTTTTTTCATTGTTCTTACGGTGGTGTGCTGTAAGTCTGCGAAGGGCGCAATATCTGTATCAATAACCAGTTGAATTGTTTCTTGCAGTTTTTGTGCATAAGTGTTTTTCGCCTCCAGAAAAAAAGGAAAATATCCTGACTTCAAATAATGCATAAAATCAGTAGGATAACGAAATGAATCGAGCAGATCGGGTGCAATGATATGATGTTTTTTAATGATATCCTCTAATGTCAGTTCATGCAGATCGATATTTTTTGTGAAGTTGAGATATTCTCTGAATGATAATCCCGGAAGCCTGTAAATAGCTGCCCTGCGCGAAAGGTCGGCATTTCCTTGCGAAACATCAAGAATGGATGATCCGGTGGCAACTATATGAATGTCAGCATAGTCGTCATAGATTTGTTTGAGATCTTTTGACCACCACAAATAGCGATGTACTTCATCAAGAAGAAATAAGCGGTAGCCTAAGCCATAGAGTTTGTGTATGGTTTCAACCAATCTGTTAGTTTCAAAATAGAAGTCATCAAGGCTCAGGTAAACACCCTTTTTCAGAGAGGTTAAGAGGTATTGGAGCAAAAGTGTCGTTTTGCCTGTGCCACGATAGCCAAGAAAAAGGATAAGTTTTTGTTCCCAGTCAATTTGTGTAAAAAGAAAACGTTTCTTCATTCCCTGGACAAGCCTTGTTTTCTTTTCGGATTTTTCGATCAGATATTCCATGGTTTGCTATTTGAAAAAAGCAAAATTACAAAATAGTTTTTGAAAAAAGCAAAAATGAAGTTTGGTTTTTGAAAAAAGCAGCGTCACAAATTGCCAATGTAAAGAATCAAAACAACAAGCAATGCAAATCGCTATTTTTGCAGCATGATTAAAAAACCTCATTCCATTGAGATCATGGCACCTGTTGGCTCGTATGAGTCGCTGATGGCTGCCATTCAGGCCGGAGCTGGTTCGGTGTATTTTGGTATTGGTGCATTAAATATGCGTTCGAAGTCATCTAAAAATTTCACGCTTAACGATTTACAACAGATTGCTACGATTTGTGAAGCACATCAGGTGCGTAGTTATGTAACAATCAATACTGTAATTTTTGACGAAGAACTCGAAGAGATGAAACGGCTGGTTGATGCTGTAAAAGCTAATCGTATCACCGCTGTAATTGCGTCGGATCAAGCCGTAATACAATATGCCCGGCAGCAAGAGGTTACGGTGCATATGTCCACCCAAACCAATATCACCAATATTGAAGCTATTCGTTACTATGCACAGTTTGCCGATGTGATGGTAACCGCCCGCGAACTAAACCTGAATCAAGTGAAAGCCATCACCGAAAAAATCCGGCAACAGCAAATCACAGGGCCATCCGGCGATCTGGTGCGCATCGAAGTGTTTGTTCATGGGGCTTTGTGCATGGCTGTTTCCGGAAAATGCTACCTCAGCCTCGATTTGTTGAATTCCTCTGCCAACCGAGGTGCTTGTTTGCAGCCTTGCCGAAGGGGGTATTCAGTAAAAGATCGCGATAGCGAGCTCGAAATGGAAGTGGATAATGAGTATATCATGTCGCCAAAAGACCTGAACACCCTGCCGTTTTTGGATAAATTGTTGGATGCCGGCGTCGAAGTGCTCAAGATTGAAGGGCGTGGCCGCTCGCCTGAATACGTAAAAGTTGTTACCAAAGTATATCACGAAGCTGTTGAGGCTGTGTTGGATGGCACTTTTGATCAACAGAAAGTGGAAGCCTGGCAACACCGTCTTTCCGAAGTTTATAACCGCGGGTTTTGGGATGGTTATTATCTCGGAAGAAAAATCGGCGAATGGACCGAATCGTACGGTTCACAGGCTACAAAAAGAAAGGTTTATGTGGGTTTGGTAACCAATTATTTTACTAAGATTGGGGTGGCAGAAATAAAAATGGAAACCCACAGCATGTCGTTGAAAGATGAAATTCTGATCATCGGACCTACAACAGGAGTGGTGGAAGAGCAATTAACTGAGATCAGGGTGGAGTTGCAACAGGTTGAACAAACCAAAAAAGGTGACCTCTGTTCCATCCCTGTCAATACGCTGGTTCGCAGAGGCGACAAGGTGTACAAACTGGTTGAAACCAAATCGCAAGTCTCATGATAACGCAAAACCTTCATACACACACAATTTTTTCTGATGGCAAATCCACGCCCGAAGAGATTATTAAATCAGCGATTGATTCCGGACTGCAAAGCCTGGGTTTTAGCGATCATGCGCCTGTGCCTTTTCAAAATTCTTTTAGCATTGCCGAAGGTGAATTGTCTAATTATATCGCTAAAATAGAGCAACTTAAATCAGAATTTGCTGACAAGATAGAGATTTTGCTTAGTCTAGAAGTGGATCATATCCCGGCTTTAATGGATGATTTCTTCATTCAAAATCCTGAAGTAAATCTGGATTATACCATTGGATCTGTTCATCTTGTTGGTGTGGATAGTCCGGAGAATCTATGGTTTATTGACGGACCAAAACGCGAAATCTATGATGATGGTTTGCAGCATTTTTTTGGTGGTGAGATCCGCCAGGCGGTAAAAGCTTTTTATCATCAAACCAACCGGATGCTTGAACAGCAAACACCTGATATTATTGGTCATCTGGATAAAATCAAGATGCACAATCAAAATCGGTTTTTCCGTGAGGATGAATCCTGGTATCGTGCTTTAGTGCGCGAAACACTTCAGCTGATCAAAGAAAAAGATGTTGTGACAGAACTCAACACACGCGGCAAATACAAAGGCCGCTCAGAAAGTCTTTTCCCTTCGGATTGGATTTTAAAGGAAATGAAAGCTTTGAAAATTCCGGTGATTGTCAGCTCAGATGCGCATCAGGCTCACGAAGTCGTTCTGCTATTTGATGAGGCCATTGAAGCTTTAAAAAAGGTGGGATATCGCAGCATCTGGAAGTTCCGGAACAAACAATGGCAGGAGAATCCGCTGTTCTGATTTTCATTTCACTAAATCTGTTGGTTTTTATACTTTTACATCTCAATTATACGTTAACCATCAGTGAATTTATACGCACAAAAAAAACGCTGGAAGATTGTCCTGGCCATCATTGCTTTGGTCATTATCGGGGCATCAGTTTACTACACCAATTTACTGGTCAATCGTTTTGCTATGCAGGAGCGCACCCAGATCAGGGTTTGGGCTGATGCCGTTCAGCGTCGTGCCAGTCTGATGAATATCACCGAAGCATTTTTTGATGAGGTGCGCGAGCAGGAACGCAAGCGCATCGAGCTTTTTGCAGAGGCTTATCGCCGATTGTTGATTGCAGCACCTAACGAAAATTTGAATTTCTATCTCGAAATTATTTCAAACAACACAAGTATTCCTATTATTATCACAAACGATAATTATCAAATTGAATATAGTGCCAATTTGCCACCTGATCAGCAGGATATTGACAGTTTAACGGCTGAATTACTGGCTGAGTACACCGTTTATGAGCCGATTGAAATCAACCTTTCGGTTAATAGAAAACAAATACTGTATTACAAAGAGTCGCGCATTTATACGGAGATGAAAAATGTGTTGGACGATTTGGTGAGTTCATTTTTTAATGAGGTAGCTTTAAACGCAGTCAGTGTGCCGGTAATTATAACTGACAGCACCCAAAAGAAGGTGATTCAATACGGCAACCTGGAGGAGTTTGATATGCAGGATAGTGTTTTTATGAAGCAACAGCTTGATGAAATGGCTTCTGAAAACATGCCGATTTCTATTAATCTGGAAAATGTTGGCCGGACATATATTTTTTACAGAAGCTCTGATCTATTGCTTCAGATGCAGTTTTTTCCTTTGTTACAAATCCTGATTATCACCTTGTTTTTGGTAATGGCTTATCTGCTGTTCAGCTATGCCCGCCGTTCGGAGCAAAATCAGGTGTGGGCAGGTATGGCCAAGGAAACAGCGCATCAAATTGGCACACCTTTATCATCCCTTATGGCCTGGATCGAACTGCTCAAAATGCATCCTGAAAAAATTGAAGGCGTAGAGGAAATGGAAAAAGATGTGCAACGACTCGAAACCATTACTGAGCGCTTTAGTCGCATCGGTTCAGCACCTGTGTTGGAGCCATCTGATATAACAACAGTAATTGAAGATACCATTGATTATCTAAAAAAACGCAGCTCACGAAAAGTAATTTACAAGCTTGATATGCCTGCAGCACCGATTATTGTTCCTTTAAATGTTTCGCTTTTTCGATGGGTGATCGAAAATCTATGTAAGAATGCCATTGATGCCATGAGTGGTCAGGGAACCATTACAATCAGAATGCAAACCGAAGAACGCTACCTAATTTTAGATGTGAAGGATACCGGAAAGGGCATGCACAAATCTGCTTTTTCTGCTGTGTTTAATCCCGGATATACCAGCAAAAAGAGAGGATGGGGTTTGGGGTTATCTTTGGCCAAACGCATCATCAAGGATTATCACAAAGGAAAAATATTCGTGAAGTCATCCACCATCAACGAAGGCACAACTTTCCGTATTATACTTCGGTTGAAGAGATAAGGCTTATTTCACTCCTCCAAAAACCAGCAATGGTATCGATGATCGGAATAACAACTTGCGACTCAATCCCGGCTCAAACAATTGTGATAACAGATTTTGTTTTTTGGCGGTGAGGGCCAGCACATCAATTTTATGCTCCTGGATAAAATGTTCTATACCTTCTAGCACATCACCACTTTCGAGCAGGCCACATTCAACCTGAAAACCTTTGTAAAACTGATTAAAATGTTCGCGCATAGTGCGCATACGGGTCTCATCAACAATCATGCTGCCTTTTTGGTGCACATGCAGACAATAGATTCGGGCATTAAAGGGCCTCACAAAAGCCATCAGCCGACTTAGGCTGTCGAAATCAGTCGTATCAAAACTGGTAACATAAAGCAGTTTTTTTGTTTGTTCAAAGCTGCTTTCGTCGTATGAAGGTGGAATTGCCAGTACCGGAATTTTTCCTTTTGAAATAGCTTTAAGTGTGGTGCTGCCAAAAAATCCTCTTTCGAAGCGCTGCTTGCCTTTGGTTCCCATTACAATAAGGCCGGGCTTGTAATCATGCGCAACAGCAGAAATAGCTTCGGAGGCATTTCCTCTAATCAAATCAAAGTCAACATCCACCCCTTTAATCTTTTTTCGTTTGATTTGTAATTTAACCCAACTTGAAAATTTTGGTCTATAAATTGCTGGTATAAAAAATTTTTAATTTTTTATACATTTGAATAACAGATGATTACGAAATCTGGCGTTTTTCATGTAAAACATTATATACCTGATA
>Ga0334899_1000327_pt1 | contig 63898 bp, 58 predicted proteins | sample GraSluR3_MG_FD_207219 | JGI IMG/M metagenome (GOLD analysis project Ga0334899, IMG submission 207219) | Sludge microbial communities from methane-producing bioreactor in Wageningen University, Netherlands - Granular Sludge_8_08-R3 | ecosystem: Engineered > Bioreactor > Anaerobic > Unclassified ...
CTGTTTCAATTTGACCACTTCCTTCCAGGCTTCCCTTAAGTTAATACTAAAAGGATACCATGTTTTTATTGGAAGTGACCTAGTTTTCAATGAGCCGCATGACCTAATTTTAGATTACCATATGCAAGGTTTATTCAAAACAAAGAAAAGGCCAGTTATGCCAAGCAATAATGCTTATTCATAACTGGTCTTATTTTTATACGCTTGAAGTTGTTAACTATAATTTTATTTTGAAATTCCTATGTGAACGCAGGGTTAGGAGCATTCTTTATATTTCAAACAAAAAGAACCGTCCCTACTGTTAGATGTAAAATGAACTTGACATCGATAGGGATTAGATGTAAAATAAACTTGACGTAAATCAAACTTTACATAGAAGGGGTGACGGGTATTGAAAAACAGGGTCAGGGAACTGAGGGAAGCCAAAGGGCTTACACAGGAGCAGCTGGCAGAAAGAATGGGGGTCTCCCGCCAGACAATAATCTCAATAGAAGCCGGCAGATACAACCCTTCGCTGCTTTTAGCCCACAGGCTTGCCGGCGAATTCGGGAAACTGATTGAAGATATTTTTGATTTTTCTAATCCGGAGGGGAGGGATTAATAATGGGCAAATCCTTTGTAAGGGAACTGGTTGTAACCAATTATATACTCATAGGTTCCCTCGCCGTTATTATGGTAGCGGCAAACCTGTTCTACGGCGGCAGTGCGGCTGTCTGGGGCAGGGCCTTGGGACTTCTGGCGGTTCTGGCGCTGGCGCTAATCTTCAAGATAAGAAGGATAAAGGCAAGGGGAGACAGGCTGGACGAGAGGCTGCAGTTAATCACATATCGTGCCGTAACTATAGGTTTTTACTTTATGTTGGGGGCCATTTTCTGGTTTTATACCAGGGAAATGGTTGTGGAGGGACAGGTTTCAATAAGAACCGTAGTTGAACTTTTGGCAGGCATGGTGGGCTATGTAGGCGGCTTTTTCCTTCTCAACAGGCGGTACTAACAGCGGTTAATGTGAATAAAAAAATGGCCCAAAGCAGTAAAATTTGATATGCTTCGGGCCTATATTTTATTTCTTCCTGTTAAAAAGAAGCAGCACGCCTATAACAATCAAAACGATAGGAAATATCGTCTCTATGGCCAATCCCGTATGGAGCCGGGAGAAAGCAAGGGCGGAAAAGCCACCCAGTATGCATATGGGTATCAGCAGAGCCGGCTCCCTTCTGCCGAACAAATAAAGCTGAAAAAGCCCTATTGCGACCCCAAGGGGAAAGAAGGGCCAAAGATATGCCATGTTATGCCATCCCCATATAATATTTGCAAAGAATACCAGCCCGTAGGTTATAAGCATCCCGGCGGGAACCAGAACCCCCGCATCCCTGCCGCCGGTAAGATACCCTATTTCAAGGGCAAGGCCCGGCACAATCAAGAAAAGCGGCCACAATAGAGAAATGTCGATATCTATTAACCCAAGGTTGCCAAGCAAAAGTGCAAGACCTGTTAATATTACAAGTATTCCAAATACAGCCCTGGAAATATTCACCGGGATTCCCCCCTGCCCCTGGTTCCGTTTATTATTATCACAATACCGGCTATTATCAGAAGAACCGGCCAGTATTTACCGAGGTTGATCCAGTAAAACCATCTTCTGAAAAGCAGCAGTCCCCCTATGGATATTAGCAGAACTCCGGCCAGAAGCCGGTTTCTGTCACTTTTTTCCGGATCATTTGTCCGGTGCTGGTTCTCATCATCCGGCAGCTGCTGTGCACTCTGCTCATCTTCTTCGGCATCCTTCTTATGAACAACCATATCGGCTTTGTTCTCAGGAATAACAATATAGCATATAATATACGCAATGATTCCAATCCCGCCATAGATGGCTGAGATTACCCAGATCAATCTTACCAGTGTCGGGTCTATGTCCAGATATTCGGCGATACCGCCGCATACGCCACATATCACTGTGTTTTCCCTGGAGCGGTATAAACGTTTTTCCAATATTAAACCTCCCATTCTTTGCTACTGCCGGTACAAAGCGGCTATCTGGCTGACAACCGATGCATATTGCCGGGCTGCGACCGGCTCTCTTTGTTCCTGTTATATTATATTTGTACGGATATACAATATCAACTGTTTTATGCAATATTTCGCCGTTTTGCATACAGGCATAGAATAAAAAGTATTTTGACACGCTAAAAAAAGGGCTGTATAATATAGTTATACCCCCTATAGGTATATGCGATAATGACCGGAACGCAGCCTCTGACAATGTTTTTAAAAGCGGGGTGTTATATAAGGCTTTACCCGGGTATAACAACTAAGGACCGGCCGGAGGTGGAAACATGGGAAAAAACAGTGACAGCACGTTTGAAAAGGTGACCTTCAAGGTTTCGGGAATGACCTGTGCTGCCTGCTCCAGCAGAATTGAAAAAAGATTGAACAGGGTGGACGGCGTAAAAAAGGCCGCCGTAAACCTGGCGGTGGAAAAGGCTGCGGTGGAATATGACGATACAAGGGTGAGCCCGGAGCAGTTGATAGATATAATACGGGATGCCGGCTACGACGTGGTTTTGGATAAGGTTGAGCTGAGGCTCAAGGGGATGACCTGCGCAGCCTGCGCCGTTAGGCTGGAAAAGGCTTTGAACAGGCTGGAAGGAGTTGTGAAAGCTGCAGTAAATTTCGCGGCGGGGACAGCATCGGTGGAATACAATCCTTCACAGGTAGCAGTTAAGGATATGATAGAGGCGGTACAGAAGGCGGGATATGACGCCGAAGAAAAGACAAGGATTGACCGGGATGTTGAAAAACACGAGCGAAAAAAGGAGGTAAGACAGCTCAGGGGAATTTTTATGCTGTCGGCGGTGCTTTCCTTTCCGCTGGTTGCAGCCATGATATTTCATTTGATAGGAAGGCCGATAGAGATACTGCATAATCCATGGGTGCAGTTCATACTTGCAACGCCGGTGCAGTTTGTGGTGGGTTACAGGTTCTACAAAGGAGCCTACCATGCCCTTAAGGGCGGCGGTGCCAATATGGATGTGCTGGTGTCCATGGGTACCACCGCTGCATACATGTACAGCGTATATAACGGGTTTATTGCCGGGGATGTCATGAACCTTTACTTCGAGGCTTCGGCGGTGGTTATCACCCTTATTATGCTCGGAAAATACCTTGAAGCGGTGGCAAAGGGCAAGACCTCGGAGGCCATCAAGAAACTGATGGGGCTTGGAGCAAAAACCGCAAGGGTTGTAAGGGATGGAAAAGAAGAAGATATATCCGTTGAGGACGTGGCCATAGGAGACATAGTGGTGGTGAGACCGGGGGAAAAGGTGCCGGTTGACGGTGAAATTATCGAAGGACGCTCGGCGGTGGACGAATCCATGCTTACCGGAGAGAGCATCCCGGTTGAGAAAAACCCCGGCGATACCGTAATCGGCGCTACCATAAACAAAACCGGTTCCTTTAAATTTCGTGCCACAAAGGTGGGCAGGGATACAGTACTTTCACAGATAGTAAAAATGGTGGAGGAAGCCCAGGGCTCAAAGGCGCCCATCCAAAAGCTGGCGGACAGGATATCCGGGGTTTTTGTACCCATAGTGATGGTTGTAGCCTTAGTATCACTGCTGCTATGGTGGTTGGCCGGTAAGAACTTGAATGCCGGGATAATAAATGCTGTGGCGGTTCTGGTCATAGCCTGTCCCTGCGCCCTGGGTCTTGCCACTCCGACTTCGGTGATGGTGGGCACCGGCAAGGGGGCCGAGAACGGGATACTTATAAAGGGCGGTGAATACCTGCAGAGGGCCCATGAGATTGACGCCCTTATACTGGATAAGACCGGCACCATAACAAAGGGGGAGCCGGAGTTAACCGATGTTATTAGCAAGGGCAGCCTTTCGGAGGAAGAGGTCCTAAGGTTTGCGGCCGCAGTCGAGCAGGGGTCGGAGCACCCATTGGGGGAGGCCATAGTTAAGGGGGCACAAGACAAAAGTTTAGTGCTGTCCGAAGCCCGGGAGTTTGAAGCGGTGCCGGGACACGGGGTTACAGCCGTGATAGAAGGTAAACCGGTGCTGCTTGGTAACCGGAGGCTTATGCAGCAAAAAAATATAGGCCTCGGCGGAGCGGAACGACACCTTTCAAGGCTTGAAGCGGAAGGCAAAACCGCAATGCTTATGGCGGTGGAGGGAAGCCTTTCCGGACTTCTGGCGGTGGCGGACACGGTAAAGGAAAACTCCAAAAGGGCGGTAGAAGAGCTTAAAGACATGGGAATAGATATTTACATGATAACGGGGGATAATAAGACTACGGCGGAAGCCATAGCAGAGCAGGTAGGTATAGATAATGTGCTGGCCGAAGTGCTGCCCGAGCACAAGGCGGAGGAGGTAATGAAGCTTATCAAGGCCGGTAAGGTTACCGGGATGGTGGGGGACGGGATAAACGATGCACCGGCCCTGGCTGCAGCCGATGTGGGTTTTGCAATCGGCACCGGAACAGACATTGCCATGGAGGCGGCGGACATCACCCTTATGGGCGGCGACCTTATGGGTATAGCGCTGGCAATACGTTTGAGCCGTGCAACCATGAGAAATATTAAGCAGAACCTCTTTTGGGCGTTCATATACAATACCGTCGGCATACCCTTTGCGGCAATGGGTTTTTTGAGCCCGGTAATTGCCGGGGCTGCCATGGCATTCAGTTCGGTGTCGGTGGTGTCAAACGCCCTAAGGCTTAAAAGGGTCAAGTTAAGATAGACAAGGAAAGACAAGGGGACGTCAGACTGTGCTGATAACCCAGCGATTGGTTAACATAAATCAATCGATATATGGTATAATCCACTCGTTGAATATAGAAAGAGGGTGGAATTATGAGATATATCGAAGGCGTAAGTAGAAAGAGAAGAATAGCTTATCCTGAATATATAGACGACTATATAACCGAGGACAACCCAGTAAGGGTAATAGAGGCTTTTGTAGGCTCATTGGATTTAGTGCGGCTAGGCTTTGAAAGGGCTGTTCCATCTAATAGTGGCAGACCAGGGTATAACCCTGCAGATATGCTAAAGTTGTTTCTGTATGGATATATGAATAAAACTACCTCATCAAGGGATCTGGAAAAGGAAGCCGTAAGGAATATTGAAGTAATTTGGCTTTTAAGAAAACTAAAACCTGACTATAGGACAATAGCCGAGTTCAGAAGAGTTAATAAAGAAGCCATACAAAAGGTATTTCATCAACTGGTAGCTTTGTGTAAGGGCTGGGATTTGTTTGGCAAGGAAGTTATAGCAATAGATGGCTCCAAGTTCAGGGCTTCAAATTCCAAGGAGAGTAACTATAATAAAAAGAAACTTGAACGAAGAATAAAACACATTGACCGAAAACTTGAAGAGTATATGAATAAACTTGATGAAAATGACGCTAATGAAATAGACAGCCGAAAGCCCGATAAAGAGGAAATTAGGGAACGGCTAAGGGAACTGTCAAACCGCAAAAAAACTTATCAAAGCCATCAGGCCAAACTTGAAGATGGAGAGGTTAATGAAATATCAACTACCGACAAAGATGCAAGGCTAATGAGTGTTAATAATAACGGGGTAGACGTATGCTATAACGTTCAAACAGCCGTAGACAGCAAGCATTGTCTTATCGTGGATTGTGATGTGATAAATAACCCGTTGCTACAGGGGAAAGGGAATTCTACCCTGACCGGTTTATTTACAAGGGACGCATCGTAGGAGCCGTGGTTTGATGGAAACCATATTAGCATAGTTTGCCAATTTGGCACAGTCTGCCGGTTCTTGTGTCTGCAAGTGTAGAGAAAGGAGGAACGCCGTGAAGACAAGTACATTAAACGTGGAAGGAATGAGCTGCAACCACTGTGTAATGGCAATAAAGAAAACGGTAGGTGCAATCCAGGGCGTGGGAAACGTTGACGTAAACCTCGAGCAAGGAACCGTTTTGGTGCAGCACGGTGACGGGGTGAACATGGAGCAGCTTAAGGAAGCCATCCAGGGCGCAGGGTATGATGTGAAATAGAATATAGATGACAGATCACAGGGTGACAGGGGAAGGTTCCTGCGTGACAGAGAACCGTCCTCTGTCACGATGTTATTTTTCCAATCTTTTTTGCCGTAAATCCCATAAATCAAAGCTTCAAATAATTGCTTAAAACTATTTTAAATATGTTATGGTCTTTATATGTGACAAGGTTGTCATTTTATTCAGGCTGTGCTAATATGATATTAATGGAAAACAGGAGATGATGATATGCCGAAGGGCACCTTTTTGAACCTCGATGAGACTAAACGTAAGAGAGTATTTGATGCTGCCGTGGATGAATTCTCCCAAAGACGCTTCAGCGAAGCGTCGATAAACCAGATAGTAAAAAACGCGGGGATATCAAGGGGCAGCTTTTATCAGTATTTCAAAAACAAAGAGGACCTGTACCTCTATGTCTTAAAGCAAATAGGCAAGGAGAAGCTGGACATTATAAGCCGTGTGGGAGAACTCAAACCGGATGCGGACTTTTTTGAGGGTTATTTGTATATGTTTAGGACCGCCCTGGAATGGAGCATTGCAAAGCCCGAATACTACCGAATAGGCATGCTTATGGAATTTGACGACAGCCATTTTGTATCAGAACTCCGCAAGGTACTGCCCGAGGGCTTTTTAATGCTTAAGGGCATGGTAGAGAAGGATATGCAGCTTGGCAGGATAAGGGACGATGTCGATCCCGACCTGGTGGTGGATATTATTTATATATTAAATCTGCATCTTTTGGTGCAGTACTTTCAGCAAGACAACAGGGAAGAACTTACAAAAAATGTGAGCGAGGTCATAAGGATAATAAAAGAAGGAATAGTTAACAAATAGGACTGTCTCAACGCTAGACCAATGCTGGGGGGGTTTGTATGGAAAGGGTACTGATAAGCACAAAGGATTTAAGCAAGATATACCATATGGGCGAAGTGTCGGTAGAGGCCTTAAGGGACGCCAGCTTGGATATTTATGAAGGAGAGTTTGTGGTAATCCTTGGGCCCAGCGGCTCCGGAAAGAGTACCCTGCTGAATATTATGGGGGGTATGGATACGCCCACCCTGGGGAAGGTGTTCTTTAGGGGTAAGGAGCTGGGCGACCTTGACGACAATGGGCTTACAAGGTACAGAAGGGAAAACATAGGTTTTATATTCCAGTTTTATAACCTACTGCCCAACCTGACGGCGAGGGAGAACGTAGAGCTGGTCACCGATATGAGTTCTAATCCCCTTGACGTAATGGAGGTGCTTGACAAGGTGGGTCTGAAGGATCGGGCCGACCATTTCCCGTCCCAGTTAAGCGGCGGTGAGCAGCAGAGGGTGGCGGTGGCAAGGGCGGTGGCCAAGAACCCCGAGATGCTTTTGTGCGACGAGCCCACCGGTGCGCTGGACAATACCACCGGTAGGGTTGTGCTGAGGGTTTTGAAAGAAATAAACCAAAGCCTTGGTAAAACTGTCCTGGTTATAACCCACAATGCTGCCATAGCCGAAATGGCGGACAGGGTGCTGTATTTAAGCAACGGCAGGATAGCCAATATAAGGACGATAGAAAACCCCATCGACCCCGAAAGGATTGAATGGTAGTGAATAAGCTGAGGCTAATGACCTTAAGAGATATTAGGAGCAACAAGGGTCAGTATATCGCAGTTATTCTGGTTGTGGTTATAGGCATAACCTTATATAACGCTGTTTTGATGTCCTATCAGAACCTAAGCAGTTCCGTCGAGTATTATTATGAAGAATACAGGCTTCCCCACCTGTTTGCAAAGTTTAACAGGTCCTCCGAGAGCATAGTTGCTGCTGCAGAGCGGATTGACGGGGTGACCGCAGTCCAGGGGAGACTGGTTTTGGACGTGCCAATGGAACTGCCCGGTTTTGATGACAAAATACAGGCAAGGTTTGTATCGGTACCTGCCTCCAATGACAATGCCTTGAACAGGCTGTATATAGAGGAGGGCAGATATGTTTCGGGCAGTTTTCATGAAGCAGCCCTTGTGGAGAAGCTTTTTATGGAGGCCCACGGCCTTGAAATCGGCAGCACCCTATATCCAATTATTGATGGAAAAAAAATACGGCTTGAAATAGCCGGAAAGGCGGTCAGCCCGGAATATATATACCCGATACCATCGTCAAGGGAGCTTATGCCGGACTATGAAAGGTTTACAATTATATACCTCGAGCACGGGTTTATGCAGCAGCTCTTCGGATACGAGGGTATGGTCAACGAGGTGGCTGTGAGGATAAAGGACGAAGCCCTTACCGATGAGATAAAAAAGGAACTTGAATATGCATTCAAGCATTACGGCCTAATATCCGTCGGCGAAAGAGACGACCAGGCAAGCTACATGATGATGGACAATGAACTAATGGGATTGGAGGCCATGGGTTATTCATACCCGATAATTTTCCTTCTTATAGGCTCAATTGTAATTTATATGCTGCTGTTAAGGCTGGTGGACAACCAGCGGCGCCAAATCGGGATGTTAATGGCCATAGGATTTGCAAAAAGGTCCATACTGTTTCACTACCTGGGGTATGCCCTGTTTGTGGGGTTTACCGGTTCGATATTGGGGGGCCTTTTGGGAATGTGGCTTGCCGGGGGACTTACCAGGTACTATCTGGTGTTTTTTAACGTACCGGTGCTGCAGGTGAAAATATATGCGAACGTCTTAATAATAGGCTTACTGATGAGTGTTGTATTCTGCGGCATAGCCGGATATAACGCGGCTAAAAGGGTGATTAGGATTGCACCGGCGGAAGCCATGAGGCCGGCTGCTCCCGTCGAGGGTAGGAAGTGGTGGGGAGAAAGGATACTGCCTTTCCTGGCAGGCCTTAAGATATCCTGGCGGCTCACCTTCCGCAACATGTGGCGCAATAAAAAAAGGACGCTGTTTACTGTGTTTGCTATAGCCATGACGGTGGGGCTTATGATTTCCATCCTGATGCTGCTGGATTCGGTGGACCTTCTATTTGACAAAGCCTTTGGAGATTCCTTATCCTATGATTATAAGGTGACCTTTACCACCGATATGCACCGTAGTATAGTAAATGACCTAATGGAATTCAGGGAAGTCAGCTATGCAGAGCCGATGGCAGAATATCCCTTTAGATTAAAAAACGGATGGAGGCAGAAGGAGACATTGGTAACTGGTATACAGCGCGGTTCGCAGCTTTACGGACTGTCCGGCCTAACCGGCAGCAGAGTGGATGTCCCGGCCGAGGGTATCCTGATAACCGAGGGGCTCGCCAAGTCCATAGGTGTAAAGGCGGGCGACACCATTACTCTGGAATCCCTTTACAAGCCTGAAACCGAGCAGCAGGTTGTGGTGAAGGGGCTGGTGGAGCAGTATATGGGCGGTAGCGGCTTTATGGAAATAGGCAGCTTAAACCGTGCCATGAAGGAGGGTTCAACCGTAAGCAGCGCCCTAATAAAGATAAGACACGGCAGTTTGGGTTTTGTTAAGGAACTGGAAGATATGGCCTATGTCCAGAGCGTTAAAGAGCCGGACGATATGGTAAAACAGTATTATGAGTATATGGACCTTATGTATGCAATGATTGGAGTTATAGTATTGATGAGCTGTGTAATGGGTTTTGCCATTATTTATAACACTACAACCATAAGCATTATGGAGAGGAGGCGCGAGCTGGCTTCCTTAAGGGTTATGGGTTTTACCAACAACCAGGTGGCAGAGCTTATATTCAATGAAAACACGGCGGTAAGCATACTGGGACTTTTGGTTGGTATGCCTATGGGAAGGTTTATCGGGGCGCAGATAATAGAGTTTTATCCGGAGGACGTTATGACCCTGCCGCTGGTGGTATTCCCCAAGACGTATATGATAGCGGCGGCTACCGTTGCCTTGTTTGTAATACTGGCGCAGCTGGCCAATATGCGAAGAATATCCAGGATGGACCTGGTTGAGGTCATGAAGAGTAGAGAATAGGGGGCGATTGTATGAAGGTAAGGGCTTTCGGCAGGATTAAAGAAATAGTTAGAAGGAAGAAAAAGGTGGTATGGATAGCTGTATTGGCTGTTGTGCTTGTATCCTTCTTCCTGTTTCAAAGTATGGGAAGTGCGGTGGAGGTTACCACCGATTTGGCGGTCCGCGGTGATATAAGTAATATTGTGGAACAGACCGGGGATATAGAGGCTGCAAAGAAACAGGACATATACGCCGTATACGGAGGCCGCATAAAGGGCATACCGGTGGAAGTGGGCCAGACGGTGAAGGAGGGCCAGCTGCTGATGGAATTCAACCTTGATGAACTGAGAATAAGGCTTGACCAGGCCGAGGCGGGGCTGGCGCTGGCCGAGGGCAGCGCAGTAACCGGCGCAGAAGTGGCGGCGGCCCTGGCGGCCTATGAAGGTGCGGTTGTCCAAAGGGACAGGGCAAAGGAAGCCTTTGAAAGTGCCGCGGGCCTTTTTGAAATGGGTGCCATGAGCGAGGTTGACTTCCGCCAGGCAAGGGAAGCCTATGACCTGTCCGAACTGCAGCTTAATGCAGCGGTGGCTGCCCTTGAGGCGGCAAAGAAGGGTGAGACGTCACAGCAGGCCTCCATGGCGGCGGCCCGGGCGGAGGTTTCGCTTATAAAGCGGCAGATAGAGGAAGCAAGGCCCCTTTCAAATATGGGGGGCGTGGTGCTTGAGATTGGATTCGAAGAGGGCATGACGGTTCCTCCCGGCAGTCTTGTTATGAGGATTGGCAGCCCGGAAGGCCTGCAGGTAAGGTGCAGATTCCTGGCCGGCGAAGCGGTAGACATAAAAGAGGGGGACGATGCGCTGATAAGCGGGGATATACTAAATGGTGCAGTGCTGAGGGGAAGGGTTAAGAAGGTATACCCCCAGGCGGTAACCGAGATGTCCCAGTTGGGGGTGGAGCAGCAGCGGGTACCGGTTGAGATAGAACTGCTGGAAAGCCACCGGAACCTAAGGCCAAGTTTTGGTGTGGATGTGGAGGTAATAACCGATAAAGCGGAAAATGTGCTTATGGTACCCAGGGACGCGGTTTTCGAGATGGAAGGAGAGGACCGTGTATTCGTAGTGGAGGGCGGAAAGGCGGTACTTAAAAAGGTGAGCGTCGGGATACAAAGCAAGGACTGGGCGCAGATTGTCGAAGGGCTGAACGAGGCGGATACAGTGATAGTCGACCCCCCGAATGAAATAGAAGAAGGGTTAAGGATAAAGGAGAAATAAGGGAGCTGATAATATGGAACTAAGTGAGATTATTCGCTGGGCAGCGGCAATCGCTGTGTTATTTGGGGTGTATTATGCCACATCAATATTTACCATGAAAAGAAACATACTGAAGGTAGTTAAGGTTTTTGAAGACAAAAATGCCCTGTCTTCCAAAACGGCGGTAAGCGGCGAGAGCCTTGATATCAGAAAACAGGATTTTTTGGAACGGGCACTAAAAAAACGTGACAACAGGATTCACGCCCTGCAGTTTATGATAAATGCAGAACTGGTTATGACAGCCCCTGAGGGCAGGTACTATCTCAACAAAAAAAAGATGGCTTCGCTGCGAAGGAACGGCAATATTATAACCCGGATAATTATTCCGGACCTGGACAACTGATTTAATGCAGCGTGTGGCAGTTTTTCGGCAGGAGCGGTACAGCCGCTCTTTTTTTCTTGGTGAATAAAAGCTGTTTTGAGGCATAAACTGTTAAAAGCAAACATCCTGGGGGAAGATAGATATGAGCAGGATTGATGTGTCTCATAACAGCGGTCACGGTTTGATTGAGGGCAGGATAATGCACTGCCGGTGGTTCGCCCTTGTGCAGCCGGAACCAACAAGCTTCGGTATCAATCCCCGTACCCTTCTGAAGGGAGGAGGAAGGATATCCCGGCTGTGCGTATATACCGGAAGCAAAAACAAAGAAATAGTGGCGGAGTATTCCAGGGGCTGGGTAAGCCTTAAATATAATTACATACAAATAGTGGAGGAACTGGTGGATTATCTTGAAAGAAGGTACTCCCTCAGGGTCGTAAAGTGACACTTGCATTAATATATTGAACAGCCTTGCAGGAATTTTGTCTCTGGTATAAAATTATCCTATATGGGGATCTGAAAAATAGCGTATTAATATCTTTATGTCTAATCTACATGAGGTGTAAAATGAATGTACCAAACTTGTTAACAGGGATAAGGTTTTTGCTAATACCCGTTTTCTTTCTGTTCTATTATTCCGACATGCCCAATAACGTAACCATTGCGACATTTATTTTCGTGCTTGCAGGAATAACCGACATACTGGACGGGTATATCGCCCGCAATTACAACATGGTCACCCGATGGGGTGTCGTATTTGACCCATTGGCGGATAAGCTTATGCTTATATCTGTTTTGTTTGCCCTTACCCACAGTGGCTATCTGCCGGTTTGGGTCATAATCGTGGTGGCGGGGAAAGAAGCATTCATGGCGCTGGGTGCTCTGCTTCTTTACTTCAAACGGGATAAAACAGTGGTAGCCGCCAACAAGACCGGAAAACTGGCCACGGTACTTTTTTATCTTTCAATTGTGGCGTTGGTGTTTGAACTGCCGTACAACTCGTTCCTAATAACAATTGCGGTATGTGTAACGGTGATTGCCTTTGCCAGGTATGCATGGAATTTCAGAAATATTGAAAAGCGCACAAAAACTTAAGCATTCATTTTTTTCATTAACATAGTCAGAGGGTGTTTGGATGGAACAAAAAATTGTCAGGGAGATACTGGACTGGATTAAGTATATTGCCATTGCTGTAGTGCTGGCACTGCTTTTAAGGCACTTTATAATTATGAACATCAAGGTTCCCACGCCATCGATGCTGCCCACAATACAGCTGGAGGACCAGATTCTGGTGAACAGGTTTGTATACAGGTTCAAAGCACCGCAGCGTGGGGATATCGTTGTATTCAGGTATCCGGATAATCCGAAGGAGTATTACGTGAAGCGTCTTATCGGCTTGGAAGGGGAAGTGGTGGAAATAGTGGAGGGAAGGCTTTTTATAGACGGCCACCCGGTTAAGGAGGATTACCTGTACGAGGATATGAGAGGCAGTTTCGGACCTTACAGCGTGCCGGAGGACAGTTATTTTATGATGGGGGACAACAGGAACGATTCCAAGGACAGCAGGTTCTGGAATAATAAGTACGTAACCGATGACTTGATTATAGGAAAGGCTTTTTTTACGCTGTTTCCACTGAACAGGACCGGGGTTTTGGAATAATCCTGCACCTAATCATATTGACAAATTGCGGGTATTATATATAATAGACTTTAAATAAAGAAACACACTACTGCAGTGCAAAGATAATACACATAATAAAAGGCTGTGAAGGAGAGGAGTAAGCAGGCAAGTGACCTGCAGAGAGGATGCCCGAGGCTGAAAGGCATCCGGCACAGGCTGCCGAAGGTAGCTCCGGAGCCGCCCGGCTGAAAACTTGAAGTAGGCCGGGACGGGATAACCCGTTATAGCCATAAAAGAGCCCCGTAGCGGGGAATTAAGGTGGTACCGCGAAACAAACCCTTCGTCCTTTTTCGGATGAAGGGTTTTTTATTACCGGGGAATGTGTAAGCGAACAATATATGTTTCCCCTGACCTTAAAAAATATCAATCGGGGGCATTCCGCAAAGGAGGCGTTAAACATGCAAAAAGCGAAGCAGCTACAGGACAAATACAACCCGAAAAAATTCGAGGAAAGGCTTTACAAATGGTGGGTGGACGAGGGGTTTTTCACTCCTGAGAGGGTGGAGGGCAAAAAGCCCTTTACAATAGTTATTCCCCCGCCCAATATAACAGGACAGCTTCATATGGGTCATGCCCTGGACAATACAATACAGGATATACTTATCAGGTGGAACAGGATGAAGGGAATACCCACCCTCTGGCTGCCCGGAACCGATCATGCCAGCATTGCCACCGAGGCCAAGATAGTGGAAAAGCTGGCGGAGGAGGGTACGTCAAAGAAAGAACTGGGCAGGGAAGCATTCCTTGAAAGAGCGTGGCAGTGGAAAGAAGAATTCGGCGGAAGAATCGTGGAGCAGCTTAAAAAGCTCGGCAGTTCCTGCGACTGGAGCAGGGAGAGGTTTACAATGGACGAAGGCTGCAACAGGGCTGTTACCGAGTTCTTTGTAAGCCTTTACGAGAAGGACCTAATATACCGTGGTGACAGGATTATCAACTGGTGTCCCACCTGCAGAACCTCCATATCCGATGCCGAAGTGGAGCACATGGATGTGGACGGCAAATTCTGGCATATAAAATACCCGCTAAAAGACAGCGACAGGTATGTAGTGGTTGCCACCACCCGGCCAGAGACCATGCTAGGTGATACCTGTGTCGCCGTTCATCCGAAGGATGAAAGATACAGGGAGCTGGTGGGAAGGACGGTAATCCTGCCGCTTATGGAGAGGGAAATACCCATTGTTGCCGATGAATACGTGGATATGTCAAAGGGAACAGGAGCCGTAAAGGTGACGCCGGGTCATGACCCCAACGACTTTGAAATAGGTGAAAGGCACAATGCGGCCAAGATAAGAATAATGAATGACGACGGAACGATGAACGACAGCGCAGGAAAGTTCGCCGGAATGGACAGGTATGAAGCCAGAAGGGCGGTTGTCAGGGAGCTTGAAGGCCTGGGCCTTGTCACAAAGATTGAAGACATAAGGCATGGTGTCGGGCACTGTTACAGGTGTGATTCGGCAATTGAGCCGATGATATCCACCCAGTGGTTTGTAAGGATGAAGCCCCTGGCACAGCCGGCTATCCAGGCGGTCAGGGACGGCAGTATCAGGTTCGTGCCCCGGCGGTTTGAGAAGATATATTTTCACTGGATGGAAAATATTAAGGACTGGTGTATTTCCCGTCAGTTGTGGTGGGGGCACAGGATTCCCGCTTATTACTGCAGTGAATGCGGCGGGATGACGGTCAGCAGAGAGCAGCCGCCCGAATGCACAAAATGCGGCGGTACAAAGATCAAGCAGGACCCGGATACATTGGATACCTGGTTCAGTTCGGGGTTGTGGCCCTTCTCGACACTGGGATGGCCGGACAAAACCGCTGATTTGGAGTATTTTTATCCCACAAGCGTGCTGGTTACCGGTTACGATATAATATTCTTCTGGGTTGCGCGCATGATAGTATCCGGGCTTGACCAGATGAAGGAAAAACCCTTCTCGGATGTTTTAATCCACGGCCTGGTAAGGGATGCCGAGGGCAGGAAGATGAGCAAGTCCCTCGGGAACGGCATTGATCCCTTGGAGATAATTGAGGAGTACAGTGCGGATGCCCTGAGGTTTACCCTGGCCACAGGAAACGCGCCGGGCAACGATATGAGATTTCATATGGAAAGGGTTGAGGCTTCCGGCAATTTTGCCAATAAGCTGTGGAATGCTTCAAGGTTTGTGATTATGAACCTGGGAGAGCATGTACCGGCATATTTGGACGGGGAATTTGATGACAGCAAACTTGAGCTGTCCGACAAATGGCTTTTGTCAAGGCTTGACACCCTTACCGCTGAAGTTGATGAGAGCATGGAAAAATACGAACTGGGAATTGCGGCCCAGAAACTGTATGACTTTATATGGGGAGAGTACTGTGACTGGTATATAGAGCTTGTAAAGCATCGTCTGTACGAGAAGGACAGCAGGAATAGCGACATGGCAGTAAAAATTTTAAACTACGGGCTTGACAGGCTGCTGCGGATGCTCCATCCCTTTATGCCCTTTGTAACCGAAGAGATATGGCAGCATCTGCCCCACCGGGGTGAAACCATAACCCTTGCCGAATGGCCGAAGGCGAACGGAAAATTCCGTGACAAAGAGGCGGAGCAAAAGATGCAAACCGTTATGAAAGCCATAAGGTCGGTAAGGAATATAAGGGCCCAGATGGATGTTGCCCATTCCAGAAGGACCAAAGTAATAGTAGTATCAGAACGGGAAGAGATAAGGGGTTTGTTTGATTCAAACAGGGCATACCTGGAAAAACTTGCCTCGGCTTCCGCCGTGGTGGTGAGAGAGAACAGGGAAGGCATCCCGGAGGATGCGGTTTCGGCAGTCATAGAAGGAGTACAGATATATATACCGGCAGAGGATTTGCTGGACATAGAAAAGGAAACGGAAAGGCTAGAAAAGGAGAAAGAGAGGCTGGAAAAGGAACTGGACAGGGTGAACCGAAAGCTGTCCAACAAAGGTTTTGTCAGCAAGGCTCCGGCAGAAGTGGTGGAGGCGGAAAGACAAAAAAAGGACAAATACCGGGATATGATGGATAAGGTGCTGGAGAGGCTTGAAAGCCTGAGCTAGTACCTGCATGGGGCTGACTGTCACCATCCTTTGAGACGGAGGAAACAGCATGAATTACAAAGATGCCATTGAGTTTATTGGAAGTACGTACAGATTAGGCAGCCGGCCGGGGCTTGATAATATAACCAGGCTGCTGGAACTGATGAAAAAGCCGCAGATAAGTTACAAAGCGATACATGCCGCAGGGACAAACGGCAAGGGTTCCACCTGTGCGTTTGTTGCTTCAATGCTGGAGGAAGCAGGGTATTTGACGGGGCTTTATACTTCACCCCATCTTGAGAGGTTTACCGAAAGGATTAGGGTTTCAAGGCGGGAAATCGGCCGCCGGGACGTGGGAGAAATAACGGGACAGGTCAAGCGGTGTATTGAAATAATGCTTCAAGAAGGATACCCGCATCCAACAGAGTTTGAAATAATAACCGCTATAGGTTTCGAGTATTTCAAAAGAAGACGGGTGGACTATGCCGTGCTGGAGGTGGGAATGGGAGGCAGGCTGGATGCAACCAATGTTGTAAAACCCGAAATTTCAATAATTACACCGATAAGTATGGACCACATGGACGCTTTGGGCCGCGACCCGGTTAGTATTGCCAGGGAAAAGGCAGGGATTATAAAGAAAGGAGTTCCGGTTATATGCGGGAGCCAGCAGCCGGAAGTAATGAAAACCATAAAGGATATATGCCAAGATAAAGGAGCGCCTCTGCTTTATGCCGGTGACTGTCGGATTGAGAATCTAAAACCGTTGGGCATGGGGCAGGCCTTTGACCTGGTATGCCAGGGAACAGGTTTTGAAAATATTCAGACAGGCCTTATCGGCCGGCATCAGGCAGAAAATGCCGCCCTCGCCCTGGCTGCAGGCCTGAAGCTTGGAATACCCGAGCAGAAAATCAGGGAGGGCATTAGAAAAACAAGATGGCCGGGGCGGATGGAGGTAATAAGGCAGCACCCCCTTGTCCTGATAGACGGAGCCCATAACGTGGAGGGTGCGAAGGCTTTGAGAGAGGGATTGAAGCAGTTCTATCCCGGCAGAAAGGTGCTGCTTGTATTCGGCATGCTGAGGGACAAAGAGGTTGAAAGGGTAGCGGGAATTATGGCACCCTATGCAAGCAGGGTGGTTACGGTTCCTCCCGCCAGTCCCCGGGCGATGGGCCCGGAAGAATTAAGGGACATTGTGGCAGAATACAACAGTAACGTGCTCTGTGCCGGGTCTGTTAAACAGGCGGTAGATGAATTTGTGTCTGCAGCGGCGGATGAAATGGTAGTCTTTACAGGCTCTCTATATATGATTGGCGAAGTCCGCAGGCTGCTACCACCTGAAATACTGTGACAGTTCCGGTATAGAGGATTTTAGAATAACAATTCCCATAACAACAAAGATTATTCCCGCTGCGGTATGCAGAATCGGGACAGGTATATAGTTGGATACCAACCTTCCAAGGAATACCCCCATAAAGGTTACGACGACAAGGGCGGTGGAAGCCCCGAGAAACACCGGCATAAAGCTGCTGCTTTGGGTGGACAGGGTGAATACCGCCAACTGTGTTTTGTCTCCCAGTTCCGCAAGAAAAAGCATTGTAAATGCCGTGAAAAACAGTTTCCAATCCATAAAATCCCTCCTATGGCTGTACAAAGACATTTTACCAGAATATTAGAATTAAATAAACCAATTTGTTATTATAATAACTTCCGGGTATTGCGGATAAAAGTATGGCATAATTATTGCAGGTATAGTATAATAGACTGGTAAAGGACTTTGGAAAGGGTATTCGCAGCAGGAGATATATAATTGGATGGAGGGATTGTATGCTGTGTCCATTCTGCAGCTCCAAGATGGGTGTCATCAGCAGAAAAAAGTTTTTCTGCAAAAGCTGCTGCTTTGAAGTGCATATTGAGGGAAACAGCTTTGTAGTATACAGGATCGAATTTGACGGGAGCACCAGCAAACTGTGTACTCTGGATGAAGTGGTTTAAAAGCGCGGTATAAAAAAACAGAAGTATTATCCGAGGCTGCTGAAAAACTAAACGAAATCGCCATCACAAACGTGGTGGCGATTTTTAAATACTCCGTTTTAATATACTAAAGGTAAAGGGGCAATTCTGAAACAGTCAAATTCATCATGGCATATTCCTTGCTATAAATAATAAATATTTGGTCATGGTAATCTGCAAATATTTGGTTAATGCCGCGATTGCCGTTGTACAGAGCGTAGCGCCTGTAAAGAGGATGGGCTGCTAAACACGTTTATGCAATCTGTAGGATGGAAACGTATAAAAAGTCGACACCATTTAAAAGAACTGATTTCGATCGGTCTTGTGGTAGAAACCTGTTTGCAGATAATTGACAGGAGGAGAGGATACAAAATATGTCTGTGCAATTCATTATTATTGTAGGATATCTTATGATGACGGTAATAATAGGTGCAGTGGCAAAAAGAAAGTCTTCGGATTCCAATGCGTTTCACGGTGCAGGACTGGGAGTGTTGATGTGTGTGGCAGCGGGTACCGGCGAATGGCTCGGTGGGACATCCACTACCGGGGTTTCGGAATATGGGTACGTTTATGGTATTTCCGGGGCATGGTATACAATAGCCAATGCTATTGGGGTAATGGTACTTGCACTTTTTTTTGCAAAACTTTATAGGAGTCTGGATACGGTTACAGTGCCGGGCATAGTGGAAAAGTTCATAGGAGTGAATGCAAGGGTGGTGGCAAGTGTGCTGCTAATATTTGTTATGATAGCCGTTGGTACAGCACAGGTTATTGCTGCAGGTACGCTAGGGGTTACGGTATTGGGCTTGGATTACAAGGTTTCCGTTGTGGTACTGGGAATTGTATTTATTATGTATACATTAGCCGGCGGGATGACCTCGGTAGGGTATACAAATATGATGCATATTTTGACTATGTACGGAGGATGCATCATGGCATTGATATTGGTTAGCAATGATACAGGGGGGCTGCAGGCACTGAGGACAGCTCTGCCGGCAAATCCGTTTTTCGCATGGTTCGGTATAGGAATGCCAAAAGTATCTTCCTGGATAATTGCCTCAATCCTGGGGGCCTGTACAGCTCAAGCCGGAATACAGCCTATACTTGCTGCCAGGGATGTTAATGTTGCAAAGAGGTCCGCTGTAATAACAGCATTTGTAGTAGCACCCTTCGGTATTCTTACAGCACTTTTGGGTATGGCAGCAAGGGTAAATTTTCCCGATATTACCAATGCAAAACTGGCTTTACCTACACTGATGATGAACCTGCAGCCTGTTGCCGGAGGCATAGTTCTTGCTTCGATAATGGCGGCTATCCTTTCGACTATATCCCCAATAATACTTGCTTCGGGTACTATGTTTACCAAGGATATGTACCAGCGTATACTGAAACCGGATGCCACCGACGGTGAAATACTGTTTGTTTCAAGGGTGTCTACCGGTCTTGCAGGTGTATTGTGTATACTTATTGCAGTATTAATGTACGGCAGCACAAGGGTACTTGATATAGTATATTTTGCCTATACAATCAGGGGCTCACTGTTTGTGGTGATTTTACTTGCAATATACTGGAAAGGTATATCTTCAAAAGGTGCGGTCTGGGCTATGGTTACCACCGGCCTGGCAGGCCTTTTTTGGGTAGCTTATAAAGCAGTATACGGGCAATATCCGATAAGTCCCATGTTAACCGAAACATATGCCTCTGTTATTGTAGCGCTGGTATCGACTATTGTTTTCAGCAAATTTTTCAGGCGGAAAAATTAAGCAGTTGAAAATTCAGATGTTTAAGGGGGAACGGAATAATGCCTCGAAGGAACTCCCCGGTATTGATTTTAGTAATTGCAGTGGTGACTTTTCTAATATACGGGTGCATCATTGAACAGCGTGGGGACTCTGGGTCAAATGCTTTAAGAATTAGTGATTATAATGATGCAGTGGCCAGTTATAACAGACTGGTTATGAGTTTTACCAGATTGGCCAGACTGGTGGATAAAAATATTAATGAGCAGCATGAATCAGACAAGAATTTCTGCGACAAATTCGAATTAGCAAAACAGGATGTACTGGTATGTATTGACGAAACGGAAGGGTACTGGCTACAGGATAATAGGTTAAAGCATACCAGTGAGAAAATTCTGTTTCTCATCAACAAAATGAAAGAATATATATATGCTATTGAAATCAACAAAAATGATATAAAGGATTCATCCCGTCAGTCCCTGAAGACCTTACACGGGTCTCTTTACAATGAAATGCTAAAGCTGAGTACAGATATAGTATATGGGTTTGACAGCGTTTACAATAAAATGGTGAGTAAATAACTGTCCATTAGCATATCAATTTCGGGAAAATGCAGTATCGGCAGCTGTCGTATATTTAGACGGTAATTGTAGAAAATTGCTTAAAAATTACACAGTTGGACTGGACAAGCGTTTGTACAATTGAGTTCTGTTGGTATTATCAGTCATGTTGATGTTTTGGCATGGATTATGCTTGTGTATATAACAGACATTAAATATTAATATAAACTGTTTAAGGAGGCAATATCTATGCAAAAAGAAACGCTGAGGATTCATTGCTCTAACGGCCATCTAGGTTTTGCACCGACAAAGGAGGAGAGCTTTTGGATTGGTGCCAGGACCAAACCGGATTATTACTGCTGCGACTCCGGCAGTGATGATATCGGGCCTGTCCCTTTAGGAGCTGACAAATGTGCTAGCCATCGTGAATGGCAAAAACATGACCTGGAGCTTATGCTTCTTGCGTCCCGCCAGCAGGGAGTTCCCATGGTTATTGGTTCTTCGGGAGACACCGGCAGTAACAGTCGCGTGGATATGTATGTGGATTTTATAAGAGAGATTGCCAGGAAACACAAAATGAAAAAATTTAAATTGGCCTATTTCTATTCTGAAGTCGACAAAGAATACCTGCGTAAGAAAATGGAGGCCGGCGAAGCTATAGAAGGACTGGACAGTAGAAGCAATCTAACCCTTGAAGAGCTTGACAAGACTGACCGTATAGTGGCGGTAGCCGGCGTACATCCATTTATCAAGGCTTTGGAAATGGGGGCTGACGTTATTATCGGCGGGCGTTCCAGCGATGCATGTGTGTTTGCAGCACCTGCAATCTACGAGGGTTTTCCAGAAGATATAGCCTACTACTGCGGTAAGGTGCTTGAGTGTGCCTCCTTTTGTGCAGAGCCATACGGAGCCAAGGAGACGGTCATAGGTACAATTACAAAAAATGATGTAAAGGTTACGGCTATGCATCCGGAACAGAGATGTACTGTTGCCTCGGTGGCGGGGCACGCTATGTATGAAAGATCAAATCCATATTATGAGCATGTTGCCGGTGGTATGTTGGATATGAAGGATTGTGTATATGAACAGTATGATGAGAAGACCTGCCGTATAACCGGTGCCAAATTCGTTCCCGTTGAAGGTAAAATCAAGGTTAAATTGGAAGGCTCCGGCAAGGTTGGAGAACGTTATTTGGGTATGGCAGGAGTTCGAGATCCCTATACAATAAAACATATCGACGAGGTTATCAAATGGGCAAAGGATCAGGTAGAAGAACGCTTTGCCGGTAAGGAATATCAACTCAGTTACAGAATCTTTGGCAAAAATGGAGTTATGGGTGACTTGGAACCTGTTAAGGAATCCAAATCCCATGAACTTATGATTATCGTTGAAGGAGTTGCACCTACAAAAGAAGTGGCAGAAGAGGTTGCTATGATTGGTATGCGTCAGATATTCTATGCAAGATTGCCCGAAGTTAAGGGTACCGCAGGAACGGCGGCATTTGTTCTTGACGAGGTAGTAGAAGTGTCTCCTGCGTATCAGTGGACCATGAATCATATCGTGACTGTTGATGATCCAATGGAATTGTTCAAAGTCTACACCACAGAAATTGGCGAATAGGAGGAGAAAAAATGAAAACGGTTAAACTTGTTGATTTGGCAAAAACGATTCGTAGTAAAAATGCCGGTACAGACAGAATAACATTCGACATTATTTTCAGGGAAAAGGAAAATTATGATTTGGTTAGAAAAAGCGGAGCACTGACAAAGGGAGCCATCGCAAAGCTTTTTGATATCCCGGAATCCAGGATAGTCGATTTTGTCGAATTTGGCCCGGCATTCGCCATTAAGTTTACTATTAACAGGCTGGTACCCAGCGGCTCTTTTGGTGAAGGTGATATTTTTGGATGTCAACAGTATCCGCCTCTGTTGGATATAGAAATTCCGGTATAGAATTACCACAAATACTGTAAAAAACCAAAAAGCATGAGATAGTTACCGATATATGGAATTCATAAAGATGAAGATAAGACTTGTTCGGTCGGAGTAGAGAAAAGCTCTACAGGTTGATAATTTTGCTTTATATGACGGCAGATGTTACGTTGAAGTTATTATACATAAGGAAAAATCCGCCAATTCATACTACAGAACATACAAATCACGGGCAAGTATTCAGACAGTCATATCGTAGTGATTTGGCGGAGTTGCTGCCGTAAATATATGGTAATTTTATACTCTGGTATAGGATATATAATATTTGCTATAATACAAAAAAAGATGTCGAAACAACAGAATTGCATATCATCCACCAAACCACATTTTACAAAATTCTCACAATCATAGCAATCACTAAGCAATAAGATGTTTATTAATGACCTAGCGAAGATTCTTAAAACAGTTTTTTATCGAATTCATTAAAAAACTACAGAAAGAGGGAATTGAAGTGCATAACGATTATTTGAAAGCTGTAGGCGAAAGGGTGGACCAGCTAATAAGTTTAGATGTTCCTTCCCGTAATGTTATTTCAATATTATATCCTCTTGCGCGGAAAAAGAGTAAAGAGGCCATGTGTATGTCAGCGGCCGTGATGTTAAAGGAAAAGGTCAAACCTGGTGATGTGGTGTTTATTGCGACCGGATGGCCTGACAGGCCACATATAACGCCGGAAATTGCTGAGACCGATGGTCCTCCGGGAGCAGCTGCTTTGGCAAGGGCTATACATCGTGGTTTGGGTGCGGTTCCATTTATTATTATTGAAGAAAGTTTGGTAAAAGGAATGGAGAAAGTATTGCAGGCGGCAGGGTTTCGTACGTTGTCACCTGAACAGGCCATTGCATGTTATTCTTCCCATGCTCCGATTCATGGTGGGGCGGTATTGCCCTTCCCGTGTGATATCGAAGAAGCTAAGGATAAGTCAAAAGAGTTAATAGCAGCCTATCGACCATCAGCTGTAATTTCTGTTGAGAAAGGAGGCATGAATGACAAAGGGAAAATCCATACAAGTCGTGGTGCTGAGACTACGGAATACATGGCAAAGGCTGATTATCTAATAATGGAGGCAAAGAAAAATAATACCTTAACCATTGGGGTAGGAGACGGCGGCAACGAAATCGGCATGGGTGTAATTGAGAAAGAGATTAAAAAAGCAATAAAATACGGAGAGAAATGTAATTGCGGTTGTGGAGGTGGAATCGCCCCTTCAACGGTTACAGATATTCTGATAACTGCAGCTATTTCCAACTGGGGGGCTTACGGGATCGCAGCCTGTCTTGCAGCAATTGAAAGGAAAATTGATGTGTTGCATAATGCTGCGATAGAAAAAAGAATATTGACTGAAGTCGGAAATGCATCCTTTATTGACGGAATAACGGGGTATGTGGATTACAGCGCCGATGGATTAGACATGACAATACATCAATCATTTGTCACTTTGTTGAATGAAATAGTAAAACAGGCAATAAGGTCCTTTAAAGTTGAGTAGTCTCAATAACTATTATTAAAAGGAGGGTAAATAATGAAAAGGGAAAAGGTAATAAGTATAATACTGTTGCTAATGATTATGGCTGGCGTAATGGCAGGATGTGGCGGTGGCGGCGGGGATAAAACTGGCGTTGAGGATGAAAAACGCTACGACCAACTATTAGTTGAAGGTTCTACTCTTGGAGGTATCGGCTATTCGTTGTTGAGCGGCATGGTAGAGATTGCCACTGAAGTATTGCCGGATGTTACATTAACTTTGGAAGCAACCGCTGGGTATAAAGAAAATGCGGTACGTATGTCTAAAGGTGTCGGAGATATTGGGATTGTCGGACACGATGATGCTATTGACCTATATAATGGTGCAGGAGAATATGGTAATGCCAAAGAGACTTTTTTGACAATGTTTCCTGCCCATACTCTGGATTGGAACATTATAGTACGTAAGGATAGCGGAATAGAGACCATTTGGGATCTTGAAGGAAAGAGAGTAAATAAGCAACCCAAGGGTGGGGCGTCTGAGGCGGTTAGCACTGTCCTGCTTGATGCTTTGGGTATAAAGCATCAGGATTTCTACATGCCGCATACAGAGGCTGCAGAAGCAATGATGAGCAATTCAATTGATGCACATATAGTAATGGGTGCACCGGCACAGTTCAGGGAAATGGCAACAAGAGAGCCATTGGTAGTAATTGATTTGCCGGACGAGGATATTGAAAAAATTCTTGAAAAAATGCCGTTTCTGACAAAGACGACTTTCCCTGCAGGTTTATACTATCCGGGTAATGACGATATTCAAACAGTGAATCTGTGGGCACCGGTTCTGGTTCATAAAGACATTCCAGAAGATTTGGTATATGAACTTGTAAAGGGAGTTTACGAAAACATTGGTGCGATGAAAGCCGCCCATCCCAGTGGCGGAGATATGAAACCGGAACAGGTTTTGGAAATGAATGTTCCGTTGCACCCGGGATCTCTGAAGTATTTTAAAGAAATGGGCATAGACATACCTGATAAACTTATACATAAGTAAAATCTTGTTAACAAGGTAAGACTGGCTAAACTGTACTACCCTCAATAATTACTGCTATGGCTTTTGCATTACAAATAATGCAAAGGCCTTAGCTCTTGATATTACGTTGTTTAGTCAATAGGCTTTCCAAACAGAAAGCAATTACTCCATTATAACCTGGCAAATTTTTCGGCAAATTTAGTTATTAATGTACTTCAGAAAAATTCTCTACTACATTTATTGGGAGGACCCACAATTTTTCTGAGTAGACCCATTACAATTATTTACAAGGAGGGAATAAGGTGAATAAGCGAATAGTGACTGTGCTTTCTGTGGGAATAAGCCTATTTCACATACTAAGCACTGTGAGAAATATACCTCTGGATGCGTATATTATGCGAAGTATACACTTGACAGTCTTATTAGTTATAATTTTTCTGTCTATACCGCTAAGAAAAAACAATAAATTATCCGCTGTGGACGTTATTCTTGCATGTATGATCATTTTTTCCGGATTGTATGTTACTTTTAATTATAGTAGCATACGCTTGCAGGCTGGTTTACCCGAAGGCTTTCAAGTGATTTTAAGTATAATGCTAATTATTGCAATAATGGAAGGTACCAGAAGGACATCTGGTTTAGCCCTGCCAACTCTGGCAACTGTATCCTTGCTATACGCTTTTTTCGGCAACCTGATACCGGGAAGGTGGGGCCATCCGGGATACAGTATTAGTCGTGTCACCGGTTATCTTTATTTAACTACAGATGGGGTATGGGGAATGCCCATTGGAGTTTCTGCCACAGTCCTAATAATATTTGTAATATTCGGAGCATTTCTCCAAAAAGCAAAGATAGAAAAAGTATTTACCGATTTGTCTATGGCTATTGCAGGCAGAACAGTGGGAGGGCCAGGGCAGGTAGCTGTAATAAGCAGTGCTTTATTGGGTACTGTTAGCGGTAGTGCAGTAGCAAATGTGGTAGCCACCGGATCTTTTACTATTCCGTTAATGAAAAGGAGGGGATATGAGCCGCATTTTGCAGGTGCTGTTGAAGCAGTGGCCTCTACAGGTGGACAAATAATGCCGCCTATTATGGGGGCAGGAGCCTTTATTATGGCTGAAATGTTAGAACTGCCATATATTAGTATTGTTGTCGCAGCGATAGTACCCGCAGTCTTATATTTTGCGAGTGCATTTCTCAGCGTACATTTTGAAGCGAAAAGAATTGGCTTAACGGTTCCGAAGGAGCAAGATATACCAAAACTGATGCAGGTGATAAAAAAACAGGGATATATGTTACTTCCGCTGGTGTCTATGATTGTTGTGATTTCAAAGGGGTACTCGGCAGCCATAGCCGCTTTGACCGGTATCTTTCTTACAATAGTGGTCAGCATGTTTAACAAGGATAATAGATTAAACCTAATTAGAATAAAAGAAGCATTGGGAGAAGGCGCTTCAGGGGTATTAAGCGTAGCTTCAGCTTGCGGCTGCGCCGGAATTGTATTGGGTGTAGTATCAATGACGGGATTAGGGACAAAATTAACTACACTAATAACCCGTACTGCTGATGGAAACCTGGCTATTGCGCTATTTTTGGCAATGTGCGGAGCAATTATTCTGGGTATGGGCTTACCTACCGGAGTAGCATATGTAATTGCAGCTGCATCCACAGGGCCGGCTTTAATACAGATGGGAATGCAGCCACTGGTAGCCCATATGTTTATATTCTATTTTGCCATTTTGGGGACAATCACACCTCCGGTATGTCTTTCCGTATATACGGCTGCAGGTCTGGCAGGGTCCGGCTGGGTTCAGACAGCTTTTACTGCAATAAAAATTGCTATACCGGGGTTTATTGTACCTTATGTATTTTCTAATAATCCTGCCCTGTTAATGCAAGGTCAATTACTGGAAATAATCAGGGTAAGTTTTACCGCGTTTATCGGAGTTTTATTATTGTCGGCCGGTGCCATGGGTTATATGTTTCAACATGTGAATAAATGGGAAAGGACGGTATTGGTAATGGCTGCATTAAGCCTGATTATAACCGGGACTTTAACTGATATTATAGGATTAGTTTTAGGTGGATTGGTAGTATGTAGTCAATGGAGAAAGGATAAGCAAATGCGAAAAGGCATCGCATGATAACGAAACCAATAAGAGTTAAAGTGTAAACGGGGCTATTCAAATAACACCTATATGTATAATATGATTAGTCCCATTTTGGATAATAACAGTTATGTAGAAGTTAATATATACACACGGAGATTGTGTGAATGAATCAGAGCATTATATATACGTTACTGTATATTTTCAACCATGAAATGGCATTATATGCTGTTAGGCCTTATATCGCCTTGCTAGTAGCAGAAACCGGAGGCGGCAGCATAGCAGTCGGATTGATTGCGGCGGCGTATAGTTTGGTACAAGTGATATTAGCCATTTTTGCAGGCAGATGGATTGATAAACTTGGTGCCCGTCGTCCGGCGGTATACGGCGCCACTGTCTTCCTACTAGGTGCAATAGGACTGACAAGCATAAAAAATCTATTCTTTATCGCTGTTTCTTCCTTTCTGTTGGGTATATCCCATTTACTGGCTCTATTAAGCGCACAGTATGTAGTAACAGGATTATACAGTAATTTAAGAAATAAAATTATGGGAGTATATGTTTTTGTAAATTCGGTTGGAATGTTTGCCGGTTCATATGTCGGCGGGTATTTTCAGGATTGGTTAGGTACCGGAAAAGGGTTTTACGGTGCAGTGGGTATTGGCATTGTCTGCTGGATTTGCTCTCTGTTCATGCCTAAGGATGTACAAATTAAAGGCTGTGCAAATAAGGGTGCGGTAATACAATTGCTCGGGAATGATGCTGTTTTACGTAATCTGACAGTTAGTAGCATTGTACAGTTTACATCAGAGATGACAGTCAGCTATTTGCCTCTGTATGGCAGGGACCTAGGTCTTTCAAACGCGGCAATTGGAACAATTTTTGGCGTGAACGGTTTTGCTATTATGCTTGTAAGACCATTGTTAAATACCATTATCAGCTTTCTAAATAGAGAAAGGATAATGAGGATTTGTCTGCTTTTTGGCGGGTTAAGCCTGGCGTGCTACAGTTTGACAGGAGAATATACTTTGTTAATTATATTGGCCGGAATCTCGGGAATAGCAGTGGGCCTGATGGCACCTTTGACACTTATGGCAGTAACCGATGCTGCTCCCAAAAACCGGAGAAGTCAAGTGCTCGCCTTGCGACTTATGGGTAATTATATTGCACAGACTGTCAGTCCTATGGCTTTTGGTCTTTTGGCATCTGTAATGGGTATTTCTCCTATGTTTCTGTTTAGTGGTGCATGTATGAGTTTATCTGCAGCGTTGGTCAATAACAAAGAAACAGTACAGTCAAATTATATGTCAAATAGACGATAGATATTGCATTATTTGAGTACAAGCATATTTTAACAAATATGTTTTGAAGGAAAAACAAAAATATTGTAGAAATAAGGAGTTACATATGGATATTCACTATTCAAGGGGAAGAGCTTATATGGATCAGTACAGCAGTATTGTGCAGCTGACTTCGTTGTTCCAGGCAATAGATAGTATCAGCAAATCAAAGACGCTGGAAGATATGTCCAGTGAGCTTTTTGATTTTATTGAAAAGGTTATAGAGTTTAATATGGCCATAATATATGTTATAGATTATGAAAAGGAACAGTTGGAGGTGCTGTCTGCCAAAGGGCCCAACCTTAACAGTTTGAAAAAAAGAGTTAAGTTCAGGATAGGAGAAGGGGTAGTGGGATGGGTTGCAAAGGAAAAAAAGGCGATTATGCTTGAAAATGCGATGCACAGCAAAGAGATAAAAGTGAGACAGCATTCTCAAGAAGATCCGGTTATACGATCTTATATGGCAGTACCGCTTATTGTATCGAATAATGTAATAGGAATACTCAGCATTTCAAACTCAAAGCCCGGCATGTTCAAGCAGAGGGATGTACAGATGATTAGCATAATCGGGTCGCAGATAGCCGCTATTCTCGAAGCTAACAGAGCGCTCAGCGAAACCAGGCAATTCAGCAATCATATTCTTGAGAATGTTAACAGTGGTATTATTGTTATTGACAAAATGCAAAGGGTTGTTACATTCAATAAGCAGGCCGAAAATATTACCGGTTATAGAAACGATGAGGTTATTGGAAGAGATATCAAAAATATTAAACTTAAAAAAACCCCGGAGGACTGGTTGGTACTTGATACATTTATAACTGAAAAACCGTACAATGAAGTGGAAACATATATAATTGCAAAAGACGGAAGTCAAAAGCCTATTAGTCTCAGCACTTCTCTTCTAAGGGATGACAAAAACAAAAAAAGTGGTGCTACCTGTGTATTTCGGGACATTTCAAAAATCAAGATGCTTCAGGAGAAAGTCAGAAGGATGGACAGACTGGCTATGATGGGACAGTGTACTGCGGGACTTGCCCATGAGATTAGGAATCCACTGTTGCCAATAAGAACGGCAGCATCGATACTTTTAAAGAAAGAGAACCTTAAAGCAGAAAAAGACCTAATTGGTATTATATATAAGGAGGCAGAGAGGCTAAACAACTCTCTTAACAATTTTATGAAACTGGCCAAACCCTGCACTGAGAATCCGGTACGTATCAATGTGTTGGATGTCATACACGAAGTAATCCAGTTACTGAAATACAGATGTCAAAACAAAGATATATCAATAAGGCTTAAACATGAAAAAACCGGTTTGTATGTTTATATGGCCCCTTCCAGCCTGAAAGAAGTATTTTTAAACCTTTTCTTGAATTCAGCAGACGCTATGGATGAGGGTGGAATTATTGAAATAGCAATTGACCAAACGGAGGAAAAGGTAATAATAGATTTTCGGGACACCGGTTGTGGTATTCCGAAGGAAAATTTATATAATATTTTTGACCCGTTTTTTACAACCAAGGACGAAGGAACCGGTTTAGGCCTGTCCATGGTACATACCATTGTTAACAATGCAGGTGGTGATATAAATGTATGCAACAGAAAAAACGGAGGGGTAAATTTTCAGATAAGTCTGCCTTACTTTGAATGACCGCATGTTACAATTCTTGATTTGTGGAGTGATATTGATGAGGGATAAAGTTACTTTGTTAATAGTGGATGATGAACCTTCAATCAGGGATACGCTGGAAATAGCCCTTGAACGGGAAGGATACAAGGTGGCATCTGCCTGCAGCAGTTCAGAGGCACTTGAAATTGCACAAAAAATGAAAGTTGATGTTCTGTTAACCGATTTAAAGATGCCAGGCATGGACGGGATCGAGCTTATGGAGGCTATGAAGGAGATACACAATGATTTTGAAACCATTGTAATTTCAGCATATGCAGATATAAAGAAAGCAGTTGAATCTATCAAACTGGGGGCCTTTGACTACCTGCAAAAAGATTTTACCATTGACGAATTAGTTATTACTATAAAAAAAGCAATTGAGAGAAAACAGCTTCTGGAAGAGAACAGAGTTTTAAAACAGAGACTGGTAAGCCGCTACAAATTTGAAGATATTGTGGGCAAGAGTGACAGTATTGTGACTCTTTATAAGCTTATTGAGAAAATTGCACCCGGTAAGGCCAATGTGCTAATTACCGGAGAAAGCGGTACAGGCAAGGAAATATTTGCAAGGGCAATATACAAAAAAAGTGACAGACAGTCTAAACCATTTACTACAATTAACTGTGCGGCATTACCCGAAAACCTGTTAGAGAGCGAGCTTTTCGGTCATGAGAAGGGTGCGTTTACCGGGGCTGTCGCTCAAAAGATAGGGAAATTTGAGCAGGCAGACGGGGGAACAATATTCCTTGATGAAATTGGGGAACTCAGCCCGATACTCCAGGCCAAACTTCTCAGGTTTCTTCAGGAAAGGGAATTTGAAAGGGTTGGAGGGTTGGCAAAGATCAAAGTAAATGTAAGGGTGATATCTGCAACAAATAAGGATTTGGAAAAGGCTATGGAAGATGGCGGATTCAGGGACGATTTGTATTACAGGCTTAACGTGGTTAGTTTGAGAATACCGGCTTTAAGGGAGAGGAAGGAAGATATTCCGCTGTTGTCCCAGTATTTTCTTAACCAATACAACACCGAGTACGGCAAAAATATCGTCTTTATTTCAGTAGATACTTTAGAATACCTAATGGCCTATAACTGGCCAGGCAATGTAAGGGAACTGAGGAATGTTATGGAGAGGGCCGTAGCTATAGCAGATGAAAGGGACGGTACAATTTTACCCAGACATTTACCGGTGAACATACTGGGCACCGATAACAGTCATAAAAAAGACGAGAATAAAATTCTTACCCTTATGGAATGCGAGAGACATCATATAATAAACACTCTTAAAAAGGTAGGTGGTAACAAAACCGTAGCGGCGAAAAAACTGAATATTAACAGGCAAACTCTGTATAATAAAATAAAGCAATATAATATTGACATGTAATATTCAACAGGTGGCCTCAGTAATTGTCGATCATATTATGAAACAAAATTCAGGTGTAATGCTGTCAGGCGAATTGTAATAGCCCCGGAGGGGGTTTTTTGTTTTTTCATGGCATGCAGGTAACCATGATTAATCCAGCACCATAATGTTGTACTGGGGTTATGATACTGTACGCAATACATAAATAGTCTGGATTGGAGAAAACATAAGAATACTCAAAATACTACGGAGTGAACACAAATGCACTTAAACATTGATATTAAGGGAGTTACCTGTGATTCCCGAAAGGTAAAACCCGGGTTCGCCTTTGTTGCAATAAGAGGGGAAAAGGAAAACGGAAACGATTTTATTAAGGATGCGGTTAAAAGCGGTGCGTCGGTTATTTATACCGATGAAGAACCGAAACAGCTGCCGGCAAACGTACCGGTAATTAAGGTGGAGAATGCGAGGGCGGTCCTGGCAAAGCTATTGTCCAGGTTTTATGATTTTCCGTCGGAAAAGCTTAACGCCATAGGAGTTACCGGAACCAACGGCAAGACAACCACTTCCTTCATGATAGAAGCGGTGTTCAGGGAGGCGGGATTTGCCACAGGCCTTGTAGGTACCGTTCTGACAAAGGTGGGGGACAAATACTATCCCCACGGATTAACCACTCCGGACAGCGAATGCCTGCAGAAGTACCTGGCCGAAATGGTGGATAAAAAGGTATACGCTGCGGTAATGGAAGTATCTTCCCACGGGCTGAAATACCAACGGGTGGATTCCGTACGGTTTAACACGGCGGTGCACACAAACATTACCCCCGACCACATGGACACCCACAGCAGCTTTGAAGATTACCTAAACACGAAAAAACGTCTTTTTAATATGCTGCCCGGTGGGGCGGCTGCAATTATGAATACCGATGACCCGTATGCGCTGGAGCTTATAAGGGATAACCCGAAACTGCTGATACTTACCTACGGACTGGGGGCAAAGGCCAGCATAACCGCTTCAAGCATAGATGTAAATACCCCCGGAATAAGCTATACCTGCTGTATCCAGAGGTCATTCACCAATATTATGGGTAATGACGTTGAACTTCAGGAGATACCAATAACGCTTGGAGTGCCGGGCAAGCACAATGTATATAACAGCCTGGCTGCTGCAACCGTAGGACTTTTATACGGCATACAGCCGGAGATTATTCAAAGGGCCCTGAAAAATTTCAAGGGGGTCTGGCGCAGGATGCAAGTAATATACCGTGACGGATTTGTTGTAATCGATGATTTTAGTCATAACCCCGGCAGCTACGAAGCGGCCTTCGAAACGGTTCAGACCATGAATTACAACAATCTTTACATTGTAAATGCCATAAGGGGAAACAGGGGTGAGGAGATTAACCGGGTTAACGCTTCGGTTATCTCGAACTGGGCAAATCTGCTCGACGTCAAGGGGATCTTCATTACCGCCAGCCGCGATGTTGTGACCGAAGCTGATAAGGTAACCGACGGCGAAAGGGAGGCTTTTTCAAAAGAGCTGGCAAAGGGTGATATGCCGGCCGATTATTTTGAAACGCTTGAAGCGGCGGTGGAAGAAGCAATTCGGGAGGTTGAAAGGGGGGATATAATTCTATTGATGGGGGCCCAGGGAATGAACAGGGGACAGGACGTATTCCTGGAAAAAATTAACCGCAGGACCAAAATCATAAAAAGGGATATTTCCAGTATTCCTTCCGAGTACCTATATCCCAATACCATAAACCCTTCATAAATATTTCAGTCTTTGAATAAACATATTTTTAGATTGAGAAATACACAAGAAAATTGAAGGGGAGTGTGGGGTCAATGACTCAAAGGTCGGCCAACGCCAATGTAGTCTGTGTGGTGGGCAGGTACCACAGTGATATTGAGTTCAGCCACAAGGTGTACGGCGAGGGGTTTTATACTTTTAAAATTCTGGTGCCCAGACTGAGCGATTATTCGGACATACTGCCGGTAACTGTGTCTGAAAGGCTTATATGTGACATAGACATTGAAAGCTGCAGGCAGGATATTAAGATAGACGGGCAGTTAAGGTCCTACAACAAATTTGTGGACGGTAGCAACAGGTTGATACTGACCATTTTCGCCAGGGAACTTTCATTATTGGAAGACCCGGAAGAGGTGAAAAATCCGAATCAAATAGCCCTGGACGGGTACATATGTAAAAATCCGTTATATAGAACCACGCCCTTTGGAAGGGAAATAACCGATATTCTGGTTGCGGTAAACCGGCCCTATGGCAAATCGGATTATATTCCCTGCATAGCATGGGGAAGAAACGCCAGGTTTTCAGAAAAACTGAAGGTGGGCGACAGGATAAAAATATGGGGCAGGATTCAAAGCCGGGAGTACCAGAAAAGACAGTTTGACGGCCAGGTGATAAACAAAACCGCCTACGAGGTATCGGTATCCAAAATGGAGAGGGTGAATGAAAACAACAGAAGTGACAATATGATTGAATGAAGGACTGCTTATCGGCAGTCTGTTTTATTTTTTTTCTTTAAGAAGCCTGTTGTGGTAAAATATACTTAACAACAATATACCGAGGTGATAAAATGAGTGAATTCGGGAACAGAATAGTTGAAATTCTGCACAGGGAGGTAGTGCCGGCCCTTGGGTGCACCGAGCCGGCAGCGGTGGCTCTTGCCTCTGCCAATGCAAGGAAGGCAGTGGGCGGGAAACCGGGGGAAATATCGGTAAGTGTAAGCAGTAATATATACAAAAATGGCGTGGCGGTTGGAATACCCGGAGTAGACAGGGTGGGAATAGATGTGGCTGCGGCTTTGGGTGCCGTTGTGGGACAAGCGGACAGAGGCCTGGAGGTACTGGAGAACGTGGAAGACAACTGTGCCAGTAAGGCGATGGAATTGGTGGACGGCAAGGCTGTATCGGTGGAGGTCCTGGACAGAGCCGGTATATACGTTGACTGCAGCGTAAAAACCGATGCAGGGGTTGGCCGGTGCGTTATTGAGGACGGGCATACCAACATTGTACTGGTTGAGGCAAACGGTAATGCGGTATTTAAAAAGAACAAGGCAAAGGAGAGTACCCAGGACGAATTGAGAACCTGGCTTCAAAGCGTAGAAATAGGACAGGTAATAGACGTTATAAGAGAGATTCCCTTTGAGGAAATAGCATTCATGCTGGAAGGCAGGGACATGAACCTTTCGGTTGCGGCAAAGGGTCTTGAAGAAAAGGTGGGCATGGGTGTGGGGTACAGTATTTTCAGGTCCATGAAAAACGGATTACTGTCCAACGATCTTCATAACTATGCCGCAGCATTGACGGCGGCCGGGGCGGATGTCAGAATGGCCGGGACTAAGATGACTGTAATGAGCAGCGCGGGCAGCGGCAACCACGGTATTACCGCCATACTTCCGGTGGTTGCCGTGGCAGAGAGAATGGAATCCAGTAACCGCGAACTGGCCAGGGCTTTGACATTGAGCCATATTATTACAATATACATTAAGAGCTACACCGGAAAGCTCTCGGCACTGTGCGGATGCGCGGTGGCGGCCGCCATAGGTGCAAGCAGCGGTATAGCGCTGCTGTATGATGCCAACAACCGCCAGATTGAGGGAGCAATCAAGAACATGGTTGCCAACATTACCGGCATGATTTGCGACGGAGGAAAGGTAGGCTGCGCATTAAAGCTTTCAACCGCGGCCTATGCGGCCCTGCAGTCCGCCGTGCTGGCAGTTGAAGGCACTGTGGTGCCCTGTGACAACGGAATTATTCACTGCAGCGTGGAGAAGACCATACAAAACCTCGGAAGGGTAAGCTACCCGGGGATGATGGAGACCGACCATACCATTCTGGAGGTAATGGTGGACAACCTTGCCACCAACAAAAGGAACTGTATTGGTTGCTGATTGGCAGCCTCTACTGTTCTTCGGAATATATCATTCTGTAATATGACGTTTTAAATCCCAGTTTTTTATACAGCTTTTCTGCCCTTCTGTTATCCAGGTCAACATGAAGGGACAGCTTGCCCTTTGTGAGCTGTATCATTTCGTTGATAAGTTCGGTGGCTATGCCGCGGCCCTTGTTTCCTTCCTTGGTGCAGATATATGCGAGATGGTATGTAGGAATAAATTCCTTAAAGCCAAGGTTTACAACCACACATATACCCTGGGGAGTATTGTTCCTTAGGGCCAGAAGTATAAAACCGGTTCTTACCGCGGCCTGGACCGCATCTTCGGTTTCTTCTATGGGATCCGAATATTCCTGCAGCCATTCCTTTATCCAGCGGGAAATTGTATCCCTGGAATATTCTTTGAAATCGGTGATTCGTTGAAGCTGAATATCACTTCTACCGTTGTTTAGAACTATCACATGCTTTCCGTTTTTAATCCCGCCTTCCATGGCCAGCTTGTAAAATCCCGCGAAGGAATAGCCTTCCTCTACCGACAGAAGTATGTTTTCTTTGTGCTTTAATATTTTGACGCTTTCCTTCAGAAGATTTTCGTCCACCGATATGATTTTTCCATTAGTATCACGAACGGCTTTCAGGGTATCTTCAAGCAGGGCCCCCTTACCTGTAAACAGGTGCCTTGTGTATTTATTTATCTTAATGTCATAGTCTCCAAGGTCGCGTATCTCCATATTCTTTTTATAGTCGTCGTATATGATATTACCCTTTGGTATTGTGCATGAAAATATCTGGGGGTACTTGTTTATACTGCCTTCAACCCATTTGTTCATGAAACCGTTATAAAGGCTGGATACGGTATATCCATAGCTTAACTGTATGAACACTGTACTGATGTTGTCACCCAGTTTTTCAGCAATCTCTTCGCCTATTTTCTGTAGCGCTATCATACTAAGATGCATATTTGCGTACTGGTTGGAAGCGTTGTACAGGCCGCTTTTTCTGCAGTAGCCATCCACAAGCTCGTACTTTTTATCCCGGTCGGTGTCTGTGAAATCAAGCAGCAGGCCACTGCCAAAGGACTTTGTTTTCCAGTTCTCTTTACTGAACAATGGAATTTTGACATCAAGGGCATACTCTTCACAGAATCTGACCACAGAATTAATATAGTCATAGGACCCGTCCACCAAAAGGCCGCTCTTCTTCTGATGGATGGTATCCTTGACTATTACCTCGGAAACCCTGTCGTACTTATGACCGAAGGGATTTGTTCCTTCCAGTTTAAAGTAGATTTGTTTTACCCCCAGGTACTGCTCCAGATTCTTGGCGCGAAACAGCGGGGTTTTTCCGGGTTTATTCAAAAAACCACTCCTTAATAATAGTTGGATACAGTATTAGATAATATAAAAGACCGCCACTTCTGTCAAGTTTTGGTCTTTTACAGGTACAGATATTTATATTGTTTCCCGAAAAATTTAAAAAATGCGGTCGGCGGGAACCGTTCCCGCTACCGTATTTTTATTTGTACTTAGGTGTCTAACCCGGCCAGAAAGCCCTTTGCCCCAATAATGTGTTTTTTTACCTGTTCCGGAGCGGGCCCCCCGGGTATATCCCGAGCCTTTATTAAGTTTTCAGGTTTGATTGCCTCCAGGATATCCTCTTCAAAGGCCGGTGATATTTTTTTGTAGTCCTCCGGCGAAAGCTGTTCAAGGGTTATGTCTTTCCGGGAGCACTGCAGTACCAGCTCTCCCACAATCCGGTGGGCGGTGCGGAAGGGCACACCTTTTTTTGCCAGATAGTCCGCAACATCGGTGGCGGCGGTAAACCCACGGCCTGCCGCAGCCAGCATTTTTTCTTTATTAAAGTCCAGGGTGGACAGCATGGGCACAAACATCGAAAGGCAGCCCTTTATCGTGTCGATTGTATCAAAAACGCTTTCCTTGTCTTCCTGCATGTCCTTGTTATAGGCGAGGGGTAAACCCTTCATGACGGTAAGAAGGCCGAAGAGGTTCCCGTATACCCTGCCTGTTTTTCCCCTAATAAGTTCCGCCGCATCCGGGTTTTTTTTCTGTGGCATAATGCTGCTTCCGGTGCTGTAGGCATCGTCCATTTCCACAAAGCCGAACTCAGTGGTTGACCAAAGGATCAGTTCTTCGCAAAAACGACTGAGATGCATCATAATAACTGAGGATGCGGCCAAAAATTCGATTGCATAATCCCTGTCGCTGATGCCGTCAAGGCTGTTTGCCGTGTATGAGGAAAAGCCCAGCAAGTCTGTCGTAAGCTGTCTGTCCAGCGGATAGGTGGTGCCGGCCAGCGCACAACTGCCCAGTGGGTTTTCGTCCATACGGCGGCGGCAGTCCTCAAGGCGGCCGATATCCCTTTTAAACATTTCAAAGTAAGCCATAAGGTGATGGGCAAGGGTAACCGGCTGGGCGTGCTGAAGGTGGGTATACCCCGGCATGATAGTGTAAAGATTCTTTTCGGACAGGTTTACCAGCACCTCAAGCAGGTCTTTTATCTGCCCTTTTAGCACACGAATCTGTTCCTTGAGATACAGTTTGAAGTCAACAACCGCCTGGTCGTTCCTGCTCCTTGCGGTATGCAGCTTTTTGCCGGTTTCTCCGATCCTGTCGGTCAGAAGCTTTTCAATATTCATATGAATATCTTCATACCCTGTATCAAATTCAATTGTCCCTTTTTCAATATCATCCAGTATCGAAGAAAGGCCTTTCCTTATCTTTTCATATTCCTCTTTGGTAAGTATACCGCATTTTAAAAGCGCCTTGGCATGGGCCGTGCTTCCCAGAATGTCCTGCTTATAAAGGCGCATATCAAAGGAAATGGATGAGTGAAAGTCATCCATTTCCCGTTTGGTATCCTTTGTAAAACGTCCCGACCACAGTTTCATACCGCTTTAATCTTCCTTTGGGATTTATTTTCCTTATTTTCGTTCATAAGCGCCCTTACCTTCAGGGGCAGACCAAAGAGGTTTATAAAGCCCTCCGCATCCTTTTGGTTATATACATCGTCTTCGCCGAAGGTGACGTATTCTTCGTTGTAAAGTGAATAGGGGGATTTACTGCCGCATACTGTGCAGCTTCCCTTGTAAAGCTTAAGCTTTACGGTGCCGGTAACCGTTTCCTGGGTACTGTCCACAAAGGCGTCAAGCGCTTCTTTGAGGGGAGTGTACCACAGGCCGTCGTAAACAAGCTGAGCGTACTGGTTTGCCACCGTATCCTTAAAATAGGTGGTCTGACGGTCAAGGGTCAGGCGCTCCAGTTCCTTGTGGGCGTTGTATAAGATGGTGCCGCCGGGACATTCGTAAACCCCGCGGGACTTCATTCCCACAAGCCTGTTTTCCACCATATCTATTATGCCTACACCGTTTTGGCCACCTATTTCGTTTAGTTTTTCCACAAGGGCCAGCGGTTTATACTGGGTGCCGTTAACGGCCTTGGGTATGCCTTCTTCGAAATACAGTTCCAGATAGGTAGGCGTATCCGGAGCTTTTTCCGGCGGAACCGTCAACAGATAAGTACTGTCGTCGGGTGTAAACCACGGGTCTTCCAGGTCCGAACCTTCATGGCTCAGGTGCCACAGGTTTCTGTCCATACTGTAGGGGTGCTCCTTTGTTACCGGTATCGGTATATCCCTTGCCGTGGCATAGTCAACGGATTCTTCCCTGGATTTTATGTTCCATATCCTCCAGGGTGCGATTACCTTCATATGCGGACTCAGGGCTTTGATTGTGAGTTCAAAGCGCACCTGGTCGTTGCCTTTGCCGGTGGCACCGTGGGCTATTGCCACTGCGCCTTCCTTATGGGCAATCTCAACCAGTTTTTTTGCAATCAGGGGGCGGGCGAAGGAAGTACCAAGCAGATACTTCCCTTCATAAGCAGCGCCCGCTTTCAGGGTTGGGAAGATATAATCCTTTACAAATTCCTCTTTGACATCCTCAACGTATATTTTACTGGCCCCCGACATTATTGCTTTTTGTCTTGCCGCCTGGATCTCCTCTCCCTGGCCTACGTCGACGCATACCGCTATAACCTCGTAGTTATAGTTTTCTTTAAGCCAAGGTATAATTATTGAAGTGTCCAGCCCGCCTGAATATGCCAGGACCACCTTATTCTTTGAGACCATCCAAACTCCTCCTAACAATGCGTATTATTATACAGGTTATTATAATAATTATACTATTATTTAATATTTATGCAATACTTTTTTAAAAAATTATATATTAATTTTTAAAAGTCTTCCGGATGCGGTTGATTCTATTGGGTTACAGGATGAAGGATTGGATGTTGTTTATGCATAAATATACTAACAAGATAAAAAGCGGGGCACACCGGTTGTTCCGGTATGCCTCATGACTTCAAGATTTACAGCTGGAATTCCCTGGCTATGGCAGCCACCGCCTTGTTCTGGTCCTTCGGGTCTATGGTGCAGGAGATGCGTATTTCCGAGGTAGTAATAATCTTTATGTTTATATCATTTTCCGCCAGCACCGAAAACATTCTGGCGGCCACTCCCGACTGGGTTCGCATACCCATTCCAACCACCGAAAGCTTGGTTATGTTTGTATCGGTTTCGGCATTAAAGGGACCTATCCTTTGTTCCAGTTTTTTCAGGCTTTCCAGTGCGTCGTCCAGATCATTTCTGGGTATTGTAAAGGATATACTCAGCCGTTCCTTTACCGGGGTAGTCTGGCTTATCATATCTATATTTATGTGTTTTTCGGCAAGACCGCTGAACAGTTTTGATATGGAGTCTATGTCACAGGGAAAATCGTTCACCGTTATCATTGCATCATTGTTGTCCACCGCCAGGCCGGTAATCACTGTCTTTTCCATTGTCTCATCACTCTCCTTAATATAGGTTCCCGGTGTTTCACCGGTGTTCTTCGCGACATATATCGGTACGCTGTAATTATATGCAATCTCGATCGAGCGGGGATGCATTACGGCTGCACCAAGGCTGGCCATTTCCATCATTTCCTGGTAGCTGATGCTTTCCAGCTTGCGGGCATCGGGATAAAGCCCGGGGTCTATCGTGTATATGCCGTCAACATCGGTATATATCTCACACACCGCTCCCAGTTTTGCTGCCAGTGCCACCGCTGTTGTGTCGGAACCCCCGCGGCCGAGGGTTGTGATTTCATTATTTGTATTAATTCCCTGAAAACCTGCCACTATAACCACATTGTCTTTTTCCAGTTCCTTAAGAATAACCGAAGTATTAATATCAGCAATTTTCGATTTGGTATGAAAACCTTCGGTAATGAGTTCTATTTGATGGCCGGTGAAGGACCTGGCCCTGCACCCGATATCGTTAAGGGCTATGGATAATAGCGCGATTGATATCTGTTCCCCGGTGGACATCAGCACGTCAAGTTCCCTGGGTCGTGGATTGCTGCTCAGACCATAGGCGGTGGATATAAGCTCATCGGTTGTATTTCCCATGGCGGAAACCACCACCACCTGTTTGGCTCCGGAATCCTTCCTTTCCTTAACCCTTTTTGCAACGTTTTTTATCCTGTCCAGGTCTCCCACCGACGAACCGCCGTATTTTTGTACTATTATGTTCATTGCTTCACATCCTTGTCCGGTATTTTATTAAAAAAAGCCATCGATTACAGGGAGTGCAATCGATGGCTCCTTATCGACTAATTTATCCCCTTAAATCTTCAAGAATTTTTGTTTTGTCCCTTGTTGTCTGGTCAATTCGTTTCAAAAATTTGGCCGGTGTGCCTGCAACCACCACTTCCGGTTCCACATCCCTGGTAACCACAGAACCCGCGGCCACAACCGCTCCTTTCCCAATACGCACGCCTTCCAGTACAACCGCATTTGCCCCAATAAGCACATTGTCCTCTATTACAACCGGAGCACTGCTGGGGGGCTCAAGGACGCCGGCAATAACCGCTCCCGCTCCGATGTGCACATTTTTTCCTATTATTCCTCTGGCGCCTACCACGGCATTCATATCTATCATGCTGCCTTCACCAATATCCGCACCTATGTTTATCACGGCTCCCATCATAATGACCGCACCTCTGCCTATTGTGCACCTGTCCCTGATGAGTGCGCCGGGCTCTATCCGGGCATTTATGTTTTTGAGGTCAAGAAGGGGTATGGCCGAATTCCTTCTGTCGCAGTCCAAATGGTACTTTCTTATTTTTTCCTTGTGATACTCCAACAACTTCAAAAACTCGGCGTATTCACCAATAACTATCCAAAAACTGCCGCTTCCGAACAGCTTTAAATTCTCAAACTCCACACCTTCAAGGTTTCCGTCTATATATGCCTTAACGGGAGTGGTCTTAACCGCGTTCTTTATATAGGCTGCTATTTTGTACGGGTCATTCAGTTCATTGTTAAGGCAGTTCATGGTATCGCATTTATCCTTTGTCATTGGAGTATCATCCTTTCTATTCGTTGATTAGAATACTGTCCATGTCGTAAAACCCTTTTTCCTGCTTTGTTATAAACCTGGCGGCCCTTAGGGCACCCAGGGCAAAGATCCTGCGGGACAGGGCCAGGTGCCTTATCTCTATTATTTCATCGGGTCCTGCAAACAAAACGCTGTGTTCACCGGGCATGGTTCCGCCCCGGACCGCATGTATGCCTATCTCGCTGTCTCTTCTTTTGCTCGACTGCGGTGACCTGCCGTATATGAAATCTTTCTCCCCTGTAGCTTCCTTTATCGCTTCCGCCAGCATCAGGGCGGTTCCGCTGGGGGCGTCAACTTTTTGTTTGTGGTGAAATTCGGTGATTTCTATATCAAAGCTGTCGGACAGCACCCGGGCGACCCTGCGGCATACATCCTTGACAAGGTTAACTCCCAGCGACATGTTTGCGGAATTGAATACCGGTACGGATTCTGCGGCCTGTTTAAGCAGGCCTGCGTGCTTTTCTTCAAGGCCGGTGGTAGCCACCATAAGCGCCGTGTTGTTTTTGACGGCATAGGATACAAGTTCGGGTACGGATTCCGGTCTCGAAAAGTCAACTATCACATCGGCCTTGGCGTCAACCTGGTCAATTCTTTCGAATACTGGATAACCGAAGGGACTTTGGACGGTGTTTTTGTCAACGCCGGCGATAATTTCAATATCCTGCATTTTTGACACTTCTTCGGATATTACTCTGCCCATCTTCCCACTGCAGCCGTTAAGAATAACCTTAATCATGCTACTGACCTCCCAGGCGGAAACCGTAGTTTACAAGGGATTTTTTCAGATACTCAAGGTTTTGTCCGGTCATGCTTGTCAGCGGCAGTCTTAGTTTGCCGACGTTGTATCCCAACAGGTTCATTGCAGTTTTGACGGGTATCGGGTTTACTTCGCAAAACAACGCCTTGAAAAGCGGTATAATCTTAAGCTGTAGTTCCCTGCTCTTTTCCACGTTTCCTTCCAGGTAAGACGCTACCATATCATGCATTTCCTTCGGGATAATGTTTGCGGTCACCGATATAACTCCTTTGCCCCCAAGGGACAGTATGGGTACCACCTGGTCGTCGTTCCCTGAAAATATATCCAGTTTGTCTTCGCACAGGTAGGCGGTCTCTGCAATCTGTGTGAAATTCCCCCCGGCTTCCTTAATGCCGGATATGTTTTTATGTTCGCAGAGTTCCTTCAGCGTGTTAGGCAGAATATTAAGACCTGTTCTGCCGGGCACGTTATATATTATTATAGGTATGTCAACGCTGTCTGCAACTGCTATGAAGTGCTCCACCAGCCCCTTTTGGGTCGTTTTATTGTAATAGGGGGTTATGACCAGCAGACCGTCCGCACCTACTTCCTGTGCGTACTTGCTTCTTTTAATGGTTTTAGCCGTATCGTTTGTGCCGGTACCGGCTATTACCGGTATTCTTCCGCCTGTTTTTTCCACGGCGTATTTTATCGCAGCCTTTAATTCGTCTTCGGTCATGGTTGAAGCTTCGCCGGTGGTTCCGCAGATGATGATGGCATCGGTTGACTGCTCAACATGCATTTCGATTAGTTCTCCAAGCTTCCCGAAGTCTATACCGCTTTCTGTAAAGGGAGTAACTATGGCAACTCCCGATCCGGTAAAGATTGACATCAAATCACCCTCCTGTTATTTTTTTGTTATGCGCACTGTTCCTATGTAAAACCGCCATTGACGGTTATTATGATGGAACATTACATGGTCTCGGCGACCAGTTCCGCTATCTGGACTGCATTTGTTGCGGCACCCTTTCTTACATTGTCTGCGACCACCCACAGGTTAATTCCGCTTTCAACGCTTTCGTCCCTTCTTATGCGGCCCACATACACAGTGTCAGTATTGACAGCGGTACTTGCCAGGGGATACAGGTTGCTTCGCGGATCGTCCACGACCTTTATTCCGGCACCTTTTTCCAGGCACTCCTTAAGTTCTGCTAGGTCGAACTTACGTATGAGTTCAACGTTTATGGATTCGCTGTGGCAGAATTCCACCGGTACCCTGACGGTTGTCGCGGTTATTCTCAAAGTATCGTCTCCCAGTATTTTACGGGTTTCGTTTATCATTTTCACTTCTTCTTTTGTATAACCGTTTTCAAGGAATACGTCAATATGGGGCAGGCAGTTGTTGACAATCGGATGGGGATAAAGAGCGGGACTTTTTCCCGCCAGTCCGTCGGCCAGGTCCCTGATACCCTTGTTGCCGGAGCCTGAAACAGCCTGATAGGTAGAGAATACGATTCTCTTTATTCCATACCTGTCATAAAGGGGTTTAAGAGCAACCACCGCCTGTATGGTTGAACAGTTGGGATTGGCAATGATTCCATTATGCTTTTTGACAGCTTCGGGATTCACTTCGGGAACGACAAGGGGGATGTCCTTTTCCATCCTCCAGGCACTGCTGTTGTCCACCACCACCACGCCCTTTGAAGCGGCGACGGGTGCATATTTCTTACTCGTATCTCCCCCCGCCGAAAACAGTGCCAGGTCAATATCCCTGTCAAAGGAGTTATCGGTAAGTTTCTCAACCCGGTAATCCTTTCCGTTGAATGCAAGGGTTATGCCCTCCGACCTGGCGGATGCAAACAGGTAGAGCTCATCCACAGGAAAATCCCTTTCCTCCAACACCTTGAGGAATGTTCTGCCGACCATTCCCGTTGCACCTACTATTGCAACCTTTAAGCCTTTCATGTCTTCAGCCTCCTAAAGCATAAGTTTTCCCCTATAATAATTATATGTAGCGAAGTATAATATATTATGGAGCGTATAAATAAGCCGGCGTATACATAAAGCCGGCTGACACTAAGGTATATAAGCCTACAAGATCAAGGCAGGCCTGATATAATGATAGCGCTCCACCGGTTAGGGTGACAGTTACCCGGCTGTTAACCGGATACCCAGGCAACACTTCAAGGGAGGAGTGAAACCTTCGGCATTTTCCCCTTTCACTATCCTTCAACGGAGTCCCTCCTCCTTAGGATACTTACTGATGAAAGATGCACCTCTATCATACTTATGATTAATTTTAACCATGATAACATTAAATAGATTGTATGTCAATGACATGCAGCGGATACGAACTTTTTGATATTATATAATCAGGACGATTAAAACCTTTGGAAGGGACGGAAGCAGCTTATGTATGATTTGGTTATAAGTGACGGAACAATTATTGATGGTACCGGTGCTCCTGCCTATACCGGAAGCATTGGTATAAACGAAAGCAGGATTGAGCACATTAGTGCCGGCAGACTGTATGGAAAACATACGGTTGATGCGAGAGGGCTGACAGTGGCCCCGGGTTTTATAGATGTTCACACGCATTCGGACATAAGCTTTTTAACCGGAAGCAGAATGGAAAGCAAAATCTTCCAGGGAGTTACCACTGAAATAGTTGGAAACTGCGGAGTTTCAGTCTTTCCGGCTCCGGACAGGGACGATTATTATAAGCTGTACAGGGATTACATCTCGGGACTACTGACGGGAGCCGACAGAATAAAAGAAAGATTTAAAGATATAGGCGATTACAGGAATATGTTAAGCGAATCCGGAATGGCAGTTAACTGTGGAATTATGGTGGGTCACGGAACGTTGAGGATTTGCGCCATGGGTTTTGAAGACAGGAAACCCACCGGTGAAGACATGGACAAAATGAAGAAACTGCTGGATTTCCAGATAAAGCACGGTGCCCTTGGCATGTCACTGGGTCTTATATATCCCCCGGGAAGTTTTGCCGGAAAACAGGAATTAACGGAGCTTGCCGGGGTGATCAAAGCACATGACGCGGTTCTGGCGGTACATTTAAGGAATGAGAATGACGGAATATTTGAGGCGGTAAAGGAGATGACCGGCATTGCCAAAGCCACCGGGGTACATGTGCATATATCCCATTTAAAACTCATGGGGGAGTTGAGCCGGAACAAAGCAGGGAAACTGATTAGCCTTATTGATATTGCAAACAGGGAAGGAGCCGTCGTTACATGCGACCAGTATCCCTATTCCGCATCAAGTACGACACTTGCAGTCCTTGTACCTTCCCCGATCCATCAAGGCGGGACCGGGAAAATGCTGAAAAGGTTAAGGGAAAAACCGGCGGCCTTTGAACAGCAGATTGAAAAGCACCCCAATATGAGGGAATGCTGCTGTCCGAACTGGCGGAGAGCATGGAATTGAGCCCTGCACGGACGGTAATAAGGATCCTGGACGAAACCGATGGGAAAGTCAAGGCCATCTACTTTTCCATGAGCGACAGGGACGTTGAGGAAATCATGTCAAGAGAGGATATTGTCACAGGCAGTGACGGCTGTGCAATGGATTTTGACAGCCGTACACAAAACGGATTACCTCACCCCAGAAATTTCGGAACCTTTCCCAGGACGTTAAGAATGGGCAGGGAGATCGGCAGGCCAAGCAGGGAAAAGATAATAAGGAAAATGACGGGTCTCCCGGCGGGGATATTCAGGCTGAAGGATACCGGCAGCATATGTGTTGGAAACTATGCGGATATTACGGTATTTGACTGGGACAGATTCAGGGATACCGCAACCTATGACAGGCCCTATCAGAAGCCGGTGGGGTTAAAGCATGTTATAGTATCGGGGTCGTTAATACTTGAGGACGGGAAAATAACCCGAAACAGTCCGGGAAGAATATTAGGGAAAGGCACTCGCCGGCATAAGCGGCACTAGACCTGCAGGTATTGTTTTGCAGCCTGATTGATGATATATTTTATTGGGATGCAGTAATAATGCCGGAAACGGGAGGGGATTTTTTGATCAGTGTGAGGGAAGGAGTTCTTGAGCTAAGGGAAGATGTGGTAAACCTGAGAAGGAAAATACATAAAAATCCGGAACCGGGTCTGGAGGAGCATGAAACCTCCCGTACCATAAAGGAATACTTTGAAGGTCTCGGGGCCAAGGTCAGGACAGACCTGTTTGGTACCGCGGTGGTTGTGGACATTGAAGGAAAAGACGGCGACAGATGTTATGCCTTCAGGGCGGATATGGATGCCCTGCCGATGGAAGAAAGAACAGGCCTTGAGTTTTCGTCGGCCAAAAAGGGTATGATGCATGCTTGCGGGCATGACGGGCATATGGCAGCTCTGGCCGGCTTTGGAAGGTACATCGTTGAGAATAAGGACAGGCTTATGCATAATGTGCGTTTAATATTCCAGCCGGCGGAGGAGGGTCCCGGAGGTGCGCTTCCCCTAGTAAAAGCGGGGGTTATGGAAAACCCGAAGGTTGACGGAATATTCGGGTTGCACCTTTATCCCGACCTTGAGGAAGGGATGGTGGGGCTACGGTCCGGGCCCATGATGGCGCAGACCCAGGAGTTGTATATAGACATATCCGGCGAAAGCAGCCACGGGGCACAGCCCCACAAGGGAAAAGACGCGGTGGTGGCTGCGGCTCATATGGTAGCAGCATATCAAACCATAGTTAGCAGGTCGGTTGACCCGATGGAGCATGCGTTGTTTACCATAGGCAGGGTTGTTGCCGGTGAAAGGATTAACGTAATCGCAAGGAAAGCACGGATAGAGGGTACCATGAGGACCTTCCGCGAAGAGGACTATAACCTGGTACTTGAAAGGATTAATGCAATAACAGAAGGAATAGGGCGGGCTTTCGGCTGTAGCACCGATATCGGGTTTGGATGCGGTATGCCGGCGGTGGTAAACGATATTGAACTGACAGAACTGGTTTTTTCGGCTGCGGGAATAGGGAATGCAAGGGAAATAAAACCGGTTATGCTTGCCGAGGATTTCTCCCACTATCAGAGAATTGTTCCGGGAGTGTTCTTTATGCTGGGTACCGGAAACAGGGATGAAGGATACGTTCATCCGCTGCACAGCTGCTATTTTAATTTTAACGAAGAAGTTCTGACTGTGGGTTTAGAGATGTATGTAAGGATACTTGAGGGACTTGGGGGTATCAGGTAGTAATCCCAAGCTGGTACTCGAGTTTTTTAAGCAGTATATACAGAAGTTTTTTTTCAAGCTGGGTCATATCGATTGTTTCGAAGGCACCTTCGGCACAGCCGTTGGACAACAGGGCTGCCCTTACAGCTTTACCCCTGGCGGTGAGGTTTATATATTTTTTCCGTTTATCGCCCCTGTATTTGGTTCTTTCTATCAGGTGGTTTTGCTCCATGGTTTTTAAGGCTTCAGAAAGGGTGCTTTTGCTCATGCTGCACTGCTTGGAAAGAATGGTATGGGTGAAAAAGAAGTCCCTGTCAATTACCGATATAACCCTTGACTGGCTCGGGGAAAGGCCCATTGAAACAAGGGCACACCTATCAAGGGTATCCAGTGAGGTGGAAACCCGTCTTATCAGTTTAGTTATCTCGATTAGCATTTCGGTCTGTTCCATTCGGATCTTCCCCTCCCTCAATAGTTCGGCCTGGAACCATTATATTTCCAATAGATGGAATTGTCAACCGGGCGGTTAAAAAGAAACTCTGTTAAAGGATATATACCGGGACTGGAGAATACTATGTAGTATATGCTGTTTATGGAAGGGGAATTGGATTTGGACAGGGAAAACCCGCTGACTTTGTTGGGTGTGAATTGTATATATATGGTAACGGCACTGCTTCTTGTCACGCTGGGTTATTATCTGCAGATGCAAAGCATTTATATGGGATTGATTGTCACCGAGTTGGTGATTGTTATGCTGCCGGTTATAATATATGTGAAATGGAAGGGCGCAGATCCCCGCCGGGTATTCAGGCTTAAGGGCATAAACATGAGAATGCTGCGGCTTTGTATCCTAATAACTCTGTGCATATATCCGGTTGGCCTTTTCCTTAATCTCTTGGGAAATCTGGTTTTGAGCATGTTTGGAGAGCTGATACCCGTTTCGATACCGGTAGCGGAAAATGTTGGCGAATACCTGGTAAATATTTTGGTTATCGGCCTGACCGCGGGGGTTGCCGAGGAGGTTTTTTTCCGGGGCTTCATCCTGAAGGGCTATGAGGGTTTCGGACAGAACAAATCAATAATGATTTCCGCTCTGCTTTTCGGCATGTTTCATTTTAATATCCAAAACTTCATAGGCCCGGTGTTTCTCGGCCTGGTTTTAGGGCATATGGCCGTGAAGACGGGGTCCATTGCGGCGCCCATAGCCGGGCATTTTTTAAACAATGCCATTTCGGTGACCTTTATGTTTGCCGCGGAAACGCTTTCTACGGCACCGGCGCAGATTTACGAAAATACTGCCGGCGTACAGACCCTGGCGGCGGGATTGGTTTTCTGGGGTATATTTGCGGCTGCCGGCGGGATGACAGCCCACAGGCTCTTTAGAAAGCTTAAGATTACCAGAGGTTTGGAAGAATGTGGAGGGATGAGCAAAGGCCCGGAAGCTTTAGCGCCGGCCCCCAGGTTTGGCGATTTTATTCCGGTCATAATAACGGCAGTAGTCTTTATGGCGTTTTGTATAGCCGAGATTTTAATGATAATAGGCAGTGCGTCTTAAACCGGTGATGTATAGTTACATATTTAACCTGTCATTACGGCATAATATGGATGAAGGAGGGATACCCATGGCAAAGGGGAAGATAAAAAAGAAAAAAAAGGCCGGACCCAATGACAGGTTGAAAAATGAGATAGCCCGCGAACTGGGTTTGGGCGAAAAGATAAAGGCACATGGCTGGGGAGGGCTTACCGCTGCTGAGACCGGCAGGATCGGAGGAATTCTCACAACCAGGAAGAAAGGAAAAAAATCCGAAAGCCCGCAGAATAAAAGCGACCGGGTGTAGTGTGCAGTCCTTAAAACTTATTATCCGGGGCATATTCGACCGGGCAACGGGAAAAACTAATTTAAAGTATGGATACCGGCAGAAACATGCCGTCACATAGCGAATGGATGCAAAAAAAGGGGCGAAATGATAAATTTTGCTGATGTAGGGGATTTTGTTTGACATTGCAAATAGCAATATGATAAACTCTTTGTAGTAGCTGGAAGGCTATTTTACTTTTAGGTTTTTAGGAGGAATGCATTAAATGGAAAAAGGTAAAGTTAAATGGTTCAATGCTGAGAAGGGTTACGGTTTCATAGAAAGGGAAAACGGTGAAGACGTTTTCGTTCATTTCTCAGCTATCGAAATGGAAGGCTTCAAAACCTTGGAAGAAGGTCAGGAAGTCTCCTTTGAAATTGTCCAGGGTGCTAAGGGTCCTCAGGCTGCAAATGTACAGTTAGATTAACATATTAGTTTAGCTTTTGCATTTGATAGCGGCAAATAAACCTCGTCAACCGACGGGGTTTTATCATTTATCCGAACTTATCAACGGCGGTTACGGTCCCGAGGGGATACCGGAGCATGTTTTGAATAATACTAGTTAACGTACAATTCAGAATCAGGAGGAGATATAATGGATGTCCATAAACTAAAAAAGGCTACCAAGGCCATATTTTCGGAGCCCTGTCCGCTTACAGGGTCCCATATAAGGCCTATATACCAGACTTCCACTTTTATTTTTGAAGATGTCAATCAGGGAGCAAGAAGGTTTGCCGGGGATGAAGAGGGTTATATATACACCCGCCTGGGAAATCCCACCGTTACTGATTTTGAGAAAAAGATGGCCCTGCTGGAAGGGGGCGGGGCGGCGGCTGCCTTTGGGTCGGGGATGGGTGCGATAACGGCCTCGATTATGGCGCTGGTCAGTGCCGGGGACCATATAGTGGCTGCAAAAGCGCTGTACGGCTGCACCCATGCTTTTCTGTCCCGCCTCATAAAAAGGTTCGGTGTGGAAACTACCTTTGTGGATGCCACCGATACCAAAAACATAGAGGCAGTCATGAGACCCAATACGAAAGTCGTATATGTGGAGTCCCCCGCCAACCCGAATATGGCTCTTGTGGACCTGGCGGCAACCGCACAGGTTGCTCACAAACACGGAGCGAAAATAATAGTTGACAATACCTTTATGACACCCTACTGGCAGAGGCCCTTGGAACTGGGTTGTGATGTTGTTGTGCACAGCGCCACCAAGTATATCGGAGGACACGGCCTGGTAGTGGCGGGAGTGACGGTGGGCAATAAGGATTTTATAAGCGAGGTTAAGGCCACAACGCTGAAAGACATAGGTGCGGTAATAAGTCCCTTTGACGCGTGGCTTTTAACCATAGGGCTTAAGACATTGGGAATAAGGATGGAAAAGCATGAGACAAACGCAATGACGGTAGCCGGGTGGCTGGAGGATAACCCGAAGGTGGAAACCGTCTACTATCCGGGGCTTTCTTCCCATCCACAGCAACGGCTTGCAAAAAAACAGGCGGACGGGTTTGGTGCAATGATAGCCTTCGAACTGAAGGGTGGTATGGATGCCGGTATAACCCTTATGAACAATGTAAAACTGATACACCTGGCGGTAAGCCTCGGGAACGTGGATTCTCTGATACAGCATCCCGCCTCAATGACCCATTCGCCCTACAGCAGGGAAGACCGGCTGAACGCGGGCATATCCGATGGGCTGGTAAGACTTTCTGTGGGCATAGAGGAACCGGAGGATATACTGGAAGACCTGGAGCGGGCTTTCTCCCGAATAAATAGAAGTAACCATTAATGAATCCCTTCCATAGTATATAAGGAAACAGTTTTTAGTGTCGACAGCGGACATTACTTGCCTTCGTATGCGGAAAACGATGCACCGTGTGTGAAAGGAGGGATTGGATGGATGACTTCATAGAAAGGCTTACAGTGTTTACTAAACTGTACGGAAAATACTTTTTCCTGCTAATAATAATCATCCTCTTCTTTGCGGCTGCGGTTGATTTGAATACTTCCTGTACTCAGCCGAAAGAAGAATTAGAGGACGCGCTGCCGGATGAATAGCACTCCTGTAGTTTAACCCCCGGGTTTTACACCCCGGGGATTAGACTATTGAATATCAATTTTCTTATGCCTGCGGGCCCCCTTGTTTTCCTTGGGAAGAAAGACCTTCAGCACGCCGTTTTCATAGCTGGCGGACACTTCGTCATGTTTTACATTGTCAACAAAAAAGCTTCGTGCCAATCTACCGGACCTTCTTTCCCTTCTCAGGTAGTCATCTCCCTTTTCTTCGATATCTTCGTTATGCTCGGCTGTTATTGTAATGCGGTTATCAATCATCTGAATACCTATATCTTCTTTGTTGAACCCGGGAAGGTCGGCTTCAATAAGGTAGCGGTCATCCTCTTCCCTGATGTCAACCCTCATGTCTTTTCCCGCAAATTCCATGGAAGCTGGGAAAGCGGTATCAAAAAAGTTTTCCCAAAGGCCGTCGGGTATAAGGCCCCTTAAATTTTTGTTCTTTCTGAAGGGGACAAGGTCAAACATAGGCTCTCCTCCTTTACATTATGAATATGCTTCATACTTATGGTTATTATACCCTTTGGACCGGCAAATATTGCCCTGTTATTATATATTTATGCCGGCCTAAAATGATTGTAACCATCGGCGGCGAAAGGTTTTGAGAAGGCTCTTTCATCGCAGCATTTGAAACTTTTTTCTGTTGGGAGTATAATTTATAAGTAAGTATTTTTTACTGACGAAAGCTGGTGACACTATGTGGAGCCCTACCCACGGCAGAGTATCATTTGATGAAATGTATTCGATAATTAAAAATTTTATTTGTGAGCTGCCGGAATATGAATACGAAATCACCGTTGGCTCAGATTCCCAAAACCATGAACTGACCAAGACGGTACTGTGTATCGCAGTATGGCGGAAGGGCAAGGGAGGGATCTATTTTGCCGATACCCGTTACTCAAAAATAATAACTAACATCAGGCAAAAGCTGATACATGAGACTTCCCTCAGCCTTGAACTGGCCCTTAAAATAACCGACAGGTTCAAAAATGACGAGGTGGACTGTAATATTACCGCGATACATGTTGACGCGGGCAATAAGGGTCCAACCTCCCGGTATATTTCGGAGATAGTGGGATGGGTAAAGGCCTGCGGCTTTGACTGCAGGATAAAACCGGATTCCTACTGTGCAAGCAGTATAGCCGACAGGGTTTCCAAATAAAAATGAAGCTAAAAAGAAAGGACAGCCCTTATCTTCCGATGAGGACTGTCCTTTTATGCATAATGAATAATAATACACCGGTGCAAACCTTAATAAAAGGGCCCAAATGCCGAATATTTGGCATAGGCGGTTTTGTGTCCAAGGGTGTTTATCCCCTCATTTTATTTAGTACTGTCCTTATCTTTTTGTATCCTTCGTTAAGATCTTCTTCGGTTACATTGAGTATAGGCCTGAAACGAATGCTGCGGGTTCCGGAAGTCAAAATAAGGAGTCTTTCTTCAAAACACAGCTTGTGGAATTTATCCCTCAATTCCGGAGTCGGGAAACTAAAGGCCGCCATCAGGCCCTTGTATCTAACATTGCTGATAAGTTCGGGGAATTCTTCTTCCAGTTTATGCAGATGGTTATGCAAAACAGGGGATATAGCATTTACATATTCGAGAATTCTGTCTTCCTTCATTATTTCAAGTATTCGTGTGGAACGAACCATGTCACATATGTTTCCGCCCCAGGTGGAGTTTATTCTGCTGCTTATTGCAAAACAGTTGTCCTTGACCTCATCAACCCGATCGCTTACAAGTATGCCGCATACCTGGGCCTTTTTGCCAAAGGCAAAGATATCCGGCTTAACACCGTGATGCTCCCATGCCCACATTTTGCCGGTTATACCCATACCGCACTGTACTTCGTCAAAAATCAACATAATATCGTTTTTATCACATATTTCCCTGAGCTTTTTAAAAAATTCTGTCCTGAAATGGTTGTCTCCACCTTCGCCCTGTACGGTTTCTATAACAAGTGCGCAGATGTCGTCAGCCCCGTCCTTTACAGCGGCTTCTATCTGGGATATGGCTTCTTTTTCGGCTTTTTTCACTTCATCCAGGTGCTCTTCCAGCGGCCAAATGATCTTTGGATTAGTAATCCGCGGCCAGTCGGGGAATTTGGTGAAGTATTTATATTTATTAGGATCCGCAGTGTTGGTCAGGGTAAGGGTATATCCGCTTCGGCCGTGGAAGGCTTCTTTGAAATGGATTACCCTTGTGCCTTTCTCGGCACTATCAGTATATCCTTTAGCCATGTTCTTCTGTACCTTCCAGTCCATTGCCACTTTAAGGGCATTTTCAATGGCAAGGGTGCCGTAGTCAATTATAAACAGGTGGGGGAAACCTTCGGGAGCCGCTTCTTCCATGAAGGTTTTTACAAATTCCGCCATCTCTGCGGTGTATATGTCAGAGTTGGCCACCTTGTTTATTGCAGCTCTGAAAATTCTTTCCTTGAAATCATCGTTTGCCATTTTTGAATGATTTATGCCAAACGGGCTGGATGCAAAAAAGGTATAGAAATCAAGCCAGTCGGTGCCGTCCCTGGCATCGATTATATGACTTCCCTGGGATTTTTCCATATCTATTACTATCGGAAAGCCATCCACAAGTATATATTTTTGAAGAGTCGAAAGCACTTCCTGTGGTTTTAGCATTCTTGCTGCCTCCTTTTATTATTATTCGAAATACTGTCACCGGGACAAAGATTAGAATCTACATACAGCAACTCCTCCCTTCGGGTGCATTTGAATGTGTCTATATTAAGTCTGGTAACGCAATTCCTGTGCCAACTATGTCGATTGTTAGAATTATGTCCAATATCTTATAAGAATTGAAAATTTATGCATGCAGGTTATATGCATAAGCCCTGCCTTACCATTGATTAAAAGACTTCAACAATTATGGCGACAAAAAAACATCCGCATTATTTTAATAAATATGCGGATGATGGAAGCAATTCTGTTTGAGGAAGCAAAATAGTAGAGGATTTGCCGCCGAATAATGGGCATATCGGATTTTTCTAGGGAATGGCGGTATTTATTTACTGAATGCTGTCGGAATATTGGATTGATAAAACCTTGTAACGGAACGACCCTCCCGGTGCGTTTACTGTTACTTCGTCACCGACTTTTCGCAGCATCAGGGATTTTCCCACCGGTGACAGGCAGGATACGTCCCCGTTGCCAATATCAATCCGGTATGGGCTTACTATACGATAGCTGATGACCTCCTGGTCGGTAAGGTCCCGGACATTAACCCGGCTGCCGATAGTGACAAAGGGCAGTTCACATTTTGCTGCCTGTGACCTGTCTGCATTTTTTAAAAGACTTTCAACCCGCCTGATATATTCATCATAAAGGTCTTCAAAATGGCTGCGTTCCTTAGAGGGACCGGGGAAATACTGATCAAACAACTTGCTTTTATTCTCACCGGCTTCTGCCAGGTGCCGTACCAGGCTTTCATAAACATTTTGTGATAATGATATTTTGGCCACTTCAATTACCTCCATTACTTTACATTAAATGGGAAACCCTATATATAAAGCATAAGGCGCTCCGCCGTGAAGCGAAACACCTGATTACATACAGCATACCATTAGATACAATGATTGTCAATGGTGTATTATATTAACATTAAATGCAAAGGTTTATAGTTTATGGTATTTTGCCGTTTGGAGAATATGATATAATAAAGAACAGAAATTCTGACATTTATGATAACGATGGATACGGGAGGAGATTTCCGTGGCCGGAGCAAGGCAGTACAACACGAAAAGCCTGTACTTTCCAAGCCGGATAATAAAGGCTTTGAATGGAATCCCAGACCATCCCCTTACCATCATAGAGGCGCCCATGGGCTATGGCAAAACCACTGCCGTAAGGGAGTATTTAAGAAACAAAGGGGTGGATATGCTGTGGCAGAGGATTTATGACAGCGGGGCCGACAGCTTCTGGGACGGCTTCGCAAGGTCGTTTTGCGAATTGGACAGCGACCGCTCCCAAAGCCTTGCCTATACCCGTTTCCCGGAAGACGACACATCAATGCAAAAAGCAATTGGATTAATAAAGGATATAAAGCTGACGGACAGGACCGTTTTGGTAATCGAAGACTATCACCTCGTAAACAGCCCGGGTGTCAACAGCTTAATCGAACTTCTTGCAGAAAACAAAATTGAACACCTGCATATCGTCATTACCACGCGCATTGCGAAATTTCAAAGGCTTGAAGAGCTTGCCCTGAAAGGATACCTGCATCATATAACAAAGGAAACCCTGGAGTTTTTACCAAGGGAAATAATGGGGTATTACAGGGCCTGCGGGATAACCCTAAGTGACAGTGAGGCTCAGCAGCTGTATGCGGATACTGAAGGGTGGATAAGCGCGCTGTACCTGATCATGCTGGAATATGCAGCAGAGGGATGTTATACGCCAACCGAAAACATCTATAAACTGGTTGAAAATGCTGTATATAAACCGCTTCACGAGGAAATTAAAGAGTTTCTCGTAATGCTGTGTATCTTTGACAGCTTTACGCTTAAACAGGCTAAATTTATGTGGGGGAATGAAAATGCAGCCCGGTTCATTGACATACTCACCGTTGGCAATTCCTTTGTTAAATATGACAGCAGACTTAAAGCCTATCATATTCACAACATCTTCAAAGGATTCCTGGAAGAAGTGTTTGAGGGAAAAGGAGTAAGCCGTCAGCAGGATTTGTATCAAAAAGCGGCACAGTGGTTTATGGCAGACGGCGATTATTCTTCAGCCCGGCGCTATTATTATAAATGCGGGGATTTTGACGGTATTCTGTCTGCCCTGGAAAAAGACAGGTCTAATGACTGCACCACTTCCGAGACTGAGCTGCTTACAAAGTATATGTCCGAATGCCCTAAAAAGGTCAAATCCCGGCATCACCATGCGCTCCTTGTCTACGCCATGCACTTGTTTATTCATAAAGAACTTGAACTGTTTCACGAAACATGCTGCGAACTTCGCTCCAATATTGAGATGGACAAGGGTTTGGATACCGGTATGCGAAACAGGCTTTTGGGAGAATTTGAACTTTTACTGGGCATTGCTGAATTTAACGACCTGAAAAAAATGTCCGCACGGTATCAAAGGGCCTGGCGGTACCTGAATCAGCCGACATCCGTATATGATACCGGGATAGATTCTACTTTTGGTTCTCCGTCGGTATTAAGCCTGTATTACAGAGAAAGCGGCAGACTTGATGAACATATAAGAGATTTGAAGAAAGCCATGCCAAATTTCAGCCGCCTTACAAGGGGACACGGTTCTGGCGCTGAATACGCAATGGAGGCCGAAAACTACTTCAATCGGGGTGATTTTGAAAACGCCGAGATTTCTGCCCAAAAGGCACTGCTTAAGGCGCAGGCGGGAATGGACGAGAGTGTTGTTTTCAGCGCACAGTATTTTCAGATACTCACAGCTTTTATGAAGGGCAATCTGGTAAGGGTAATTGAGCTAATGAACAAAATGCACGAGGCAATGGCCGATAGTAAGGAACATAATTTTATACATACGGTTGAAATCTGCGAGGGCTGTATTTATGCCTATCTTGATCAAAAGGACAAAATACCCGAAAGACTGCTGGAAGCAGATTCCGGCAGCCCCCGGCTTAGGTTTCCTGCATACCCGTTTTATAATGTAATGTACGGCAGGATGCTGCTGATTAAAGGGGAATACCTAAAGCTGATCGGCAGTGCGGAGCACCTGTTCTCCATATCCTCCGTCTTTTCCAGCCTTTTGGGAATTATCTATACATATATATACCTGGCGGCGGCATACAGAAAGATATTCAGGGAGGACGAAGCCCTCGCCAGCCTTAAAAAGGCCCTGGATATTGCCATGCCGGATAAGCAGTACATGCTCTTTGTGGAAAACTGCGATTACATTGAACCGCTCCTTGAGAAAATAGCCGCCGAAGGCAGATACAGGGAGGATATTAAAAGGATTTTCGGGCTGTATGAGACCTTCAGGAGCTCAAAGGAGCGGATGATTAGAAAATACTTCACAGATGAAAAGCCAAGGCTAACCCAAAGGGAGGCCGAGATAGCCCGGCTGGCGGCGGCGGGAATGACCAACACCGAAATAGGAAAGAAGCTTTTTATATCCGTCAATACGGTAAAAATGGCGCTAAAGTCCATATATTCAAAGCTCTCCATTAACAGCAGGGCGCTTTTGCAGCAGCACCTGGACGACCTTAAGCAGTAAAAAGATCTAAAAGACTACCCGGTGGGTAGTATTATGTCATAAAAATCCACTATATCATTTTGGTATAGTGGATTTTTATATTTGTTCGGAGGCGCTGTATAATGATCAGAATAAAAAGTGTCATACCAAAAGAGGGCTACCGGCTGGAGGTGCAGCTTGAAAACGGCAGCAGCGTCATACTGGATTTTTCGGGTAGAATCCATACCATCCGGTTCGGCATGCTTGCCGACAAGGAATATTTCCGGCGGGCAGAAACCGACGGCGACTTCGTAAGGTGGGATAGCAGCATCGAGGTATCCGTCAGCGAGGTGTTCCAGCTGGCACAGAAAGAAAAATTCCCGTTCCCATGACGAAAGGGGAACACGCAGTTACAAAACAGTATTAAAGGAGGTAGAGGGAAATGAAAGGAAAGCATAGAATCCTGCCGCTTGCTTTAGGCTTTGTCATAGCCCTGGCTGTGCTGGTCCTAGGAGGCGGCACAGCATTAGCGGAAGGAGTAGAGTTTGCAGGGGGAGATGGTACGGAGGGAAACCCCTGGCAGATCAAGACTGCGGAACAGTTGGCCACCGTAGCTGAAGAAGTGTACCTGGATAAGCATTTTGTCCTGACGGACGATATTGACCTGTCCGCTTACCTGTCGGAAGGAGGCGCTGGCTATAATGGCGGCGAAGGCTGGGAGCCCATCGGCAAGTGGTATGAACATACAAGTCCGGATAATGCCCCATTCACCGGCAACTTTGACGGTGGCGGGCATAAAATCAGCGGCCTCTTTATTTATCGGGAGGAGGCAAATTATCAGGGCCTGTTCGGTTATATCGATGGTGCGACTATCCAAAATGTAAAACTGGAGGATGTGGATGTCACCGGCGAAAATATTGTCGGCGGTCTGGTGGGTAACAATAATTCTGGCACGATCATTAACTCCAATGCCGCAGGCAGTGTAACCGGTACATTTTCTTCAGTCGGCGGCCTGGTGGGTAGTAACAATTCTGGGGAGATAACCTACTCATACGCGGAGGTAGCAGTACAAGGGGATTATTCGGTCGGTGGCCTGGTGGGGGATAACTCTAGCGGTAGCATCGTAAGCTGCTACGCTACAGGTACTGTATCAGATATTGATATACCAACCCCCGAAAGCCAGGGATACTTCGGCGGTTTGGTAGGGCGTAACCATTATGATGGAGAGATCACCGATTGCTATGCCACGGGCAATGTAGACGGCACTCATTATGTCGGCGGATTGGCGGGGGCGAATAAAAAAGGCGGAGTTATCACAAGCTCTTACGCCACCGGTGCTGTCACCGGCACTGATTATGTAGGCGGTCTGGTGGGGTACAACCTTCAAGATGATCTTTTTCATCACGATAATCCTGTAATTTCAAACTGCTATGCTACAGGCTCTGTGGAAGGGACTCAATGGATCGGCGGCCTGGTAGGGGAAAACAGCCTCGGTATAATTACACAATCCTACGCCACCGGTGCTGTCATCGGCACTGATTATGTCGGCGGACTGGTGGGGAGTAGCGACAGTTCTATTATCTCTTCCTATTACGACAGTGAAACCACCGGTTGTGAAACCGGTCATGGTGAACCTAAAACCACAATTCAGATGCAAACCCCTATTACCTTTGTTGATTGGGATTTTACTGGGGTCTGGGGAATAAACCCGGAACAAAACGGCGGCTATCCTTTCTTAAGATGGCAAACGAAATATAAGGATGCCCAATTTGACGGCGGCACGGGCGAGGTTGGAGCGCCATATCAGGTGGCTACGCCGTGGCAGCTAAACAATGCAAGGCTTTACTTGGATAAGCATTTCATCCTGGTGGAAAATATTAACCTGTCGGGTTACCTATCGTCAGGAGGCGGGGGTTATAACGAGGGTAAAGGCTGGGAGCCCATTGGTACTAGTGAAAACTCTTTCATAGGCAGTTTCAGTGGTGACTTTAATGCCATCAACAACCTCATTATTGATAGGACGGGGACCAATTATGTGGGTTTATTCGGTTACGTAGGCGAGAACGGCGAAATCCGGAAACTGGGCCTCGTTAATGTGGATGTTACCGGCGAAGAATATGTTGGCGGTTTGGCTGGCTTTAACTACAAAGGAACAATTGCCAGTTCCCACGTTACGGGCAGTGTTAACGGATCAGACACCATCGGGGGCCTGACTGGACAAAACCAAGGTACTGTTACCGGTTGCTATTCCACAGTTGATGTCACCGGTACCCAAAACGTTGGCGGTTTGGCGGGATTAAACTTCCAAAGTGAAATCAATAATTCCTACGCAGTAGGTCCTGTGAATGGTGATACTTACATTGGCGGTTTGGTAGGGTTTAACTACTCAACCGGCAGTATCACTAATTCATACGCCGCGGGCGTAGTCGACGGCAGTAGTTGGGTCGGCGGGCTGGGAGTGAACGATAACGGTACCATCAATAGTTCATTTTGGGACACCCAGACGTCAGGTCAGTCAGACTTTTCCGGCAGCACAGGAAAAACCACCGCCGAAATGAAGCAACTGGCAACCTTTACGAGTTGGAATTTTGATGATACCTGGAAAATAGATACTGGTACTTACCCATACCTGGAATGGCAGGAAGACTATAAAGACTTCGCGCCGCCGGTATTTGCTGAGGGCTATCCGATAGCGGAGGGTATTACTCATAATGCGCTGAACCTGCTGGTGCAGGTGGATGAGTCATCCACCGCCTACTATGTAGTGCTGCCGGATGAAGAAGACGAGCCAAAAGCCGCTCAGGTTAAGGCGGGTACCAACTCCGGTGATGATATGCTGGCTGAAAACCTTAAAGGAAGCATCGGGCTGACTGCCGATTCAAAGGGAACGGTATCCATTACCGGACTTAACCCGGAAACGGCCTATGACATATACGTGACAGCGGAAGATTCCGCCGGCAACCTGCAGCCGGATATTAGCGTGGTTAAGGTGGATGTGAGTACTACGGAGACACCTCCCGATAACAACCCGCCTGTTGCAGGAGGCGGAGGGGCCATATCCATTTTCAGCATTACCCATAACAGCCTAAATTTAAGCTGGGAGGCGGCAACGGATGATGTAACCGGACAAGAGAACTTACAGTACAAGGTAGTCTTTGCGGAGGAAAATAACATCGGAACAGCGTTCGAGGCAGAAGAATACGGTACAACCGTTAAGGGCTGGACAGCTAATCTGACCAGTACCGAGGTAAGCGGCTTAAGCGCCGATACCACTTATTATTTTAATATTATTGTCAGGGACCAAGCCGGAAACATGGAGGTGTACGACACGACAAGCCAAACCACTAAATCAGAGCCTTCAGGCGGAGGCAGTGGCGGAGGCGGTACAAGGAGCACAACGGATTACAGTGCCAAAGTTACTGGCGGCGGCGCACCGGGAACTAAAATATCGATTGATGTGAACACCCGGTCGGGCATAGCAGTGGTCAGCCTGGGTAAGCTGGCGGAAGATGTTTTAGGCGGCGAAGAAATCCCTGTCATCACCGTGCCGCCCATCGAAGGAGTGGATACCTATACCATAGAACTACCCGGCACCCACCTTTGCAGCTCTTCGGCAGGGGACATACTGACCTTCTCTGCCGAAATAGGCAGCATCACCATCCCCGGCAACATGCTTACCGGTACCGGACTGGAAAGCAAAAGGGATATAGGTATCACCATAGGCGAGGGAGACAAATCCTCTTTGCCGGTCCATGTAAGGGAAACCATAGGCGACAGGCCCATAATACAGCTAACCCTGACCGTGGAGGGAGAAAAGAAGAATTGGAGCAATCCCGAAGCCCCGGTTACGGTATCTATTCCATATAAGCCAACGCAGGAAGAGCTTGCCGACCCGGAACACATCGTCGTTTGGTATCTTGACGGTGAGGGCAATGCGGTGGAGGTGCCCAACGGGCGCTATGACCCGGTCACCGGGACCGTGACCTTTGCCACCACCCATTTCAGCAGGTATGCTGTCGTGTATGTGCATAAAACCTTTGACGACCTTGGCAGTGTGGAATGGGGCAGGCAGCAGATAGAGGTCCTCGCTTCAAAGGGTATAGTTCGGGGCATTAACGAAAGAGGATATTTCCCTTCGGTCAATATCACCCGTGCCGACTTCCTGTACTCCCTTGTAAGGGCACTGGGAGTGGATGCTACACCTGACGGGAACTTCGACGATATAGAAGATAACGCCTATTACTATAAAGAGATAGGCATAGCTAGGAAGCTATGTATCACAAGCGGCACCGGGGACAACAGGTTCTGCCCCAATGACAGCATAACAAGGCAGGATATGATAACGCTTACCGTAAGGGCAATGGATATGCTGGGCATGATAAAGGAGCAGGGATTGGCTTCCGAACTTGATAGTTTTGCCGACAAACCCCTTATAGCCGACTATGCCTTAGAAGGCATTGCCACGGCGGTAAAGGAAGGGTTAATCATAGGCAGCGGTGACCGCATAAACCCCCTGGGCAATACAACAAGGGCGGAAGCGGCGGTGTTCCTGTACAGGATATACAACAAGTATTGAGGTAAATACCGGTAAAGGCAGTTATACTAAATAATATGGCATCTGGAAAAACATTGATAACGAGTTTGATTTTTATTCCCCTGGATTATGGTTCCGGGGGATTTGTTTTTTATGCAGATAAATAAAAATGGTTTCAAGGTCAAAGACCCTGAAACCGTTGCTTTTCCTTGTTGGTGCCGGGAACCGGAATCGAACCGGTACGGGTATCACTACCCACGGGATTTTAAGTCCCGGGCGTCTGCCAGTTCCGCCATCCCGGCATAAAAAACTGGAGGCGACACCCAGATTCGAACTGGGGATAAAGGATTTGCAGTCCTCTGCCTTACCACTTGGCTATGCCGCCTCATTTGATGGAGCGGAAGACGGGATTCGAACCCGCGACTTTCGCCTTGGCAAGGCGACGCTCTACCACTGAGCTACTCCCGCATACGGTTATTCGGTTTTGTGGTGCCCAGGGGCGGAATCGAACCACCGACACGAGGATTTTCAGTCCTCTGCTCTACCGACTGAGCTACCTGGGCAGTTATGGCGACCCGGAAGGGGCTCGAACCCTCGACCTCCAGCGTGACAGGCTGGCATTCTAACCAATCTGAACTACCGGGCCGTATGTGGTGGGCACAACTGGGCTCGAACCAGTGACCCCCTGCTTGTAAGGCAGGTGCTCTCCCAACTGAGCTATGCGCCCGTGTATCACATTCCATTATTAGCGACAAATAATAGTATACAATATTCAGTGTTGTAAGTCAAAACATTGACGGGCAAATTTTAAGGTCTATTTGAAATAATCTTAATTAAGCTTTTGTACACTCAATTATACTACACATTCTGTCCCGAATGAATACTTTTTATTATTTTTTTGCAGCTAAATTTAACCGGCGCATTTAACTGGCGCGCACTCTTTGAAAATGGTCTTTTACATTAGATAACAGACTGGAGCAGCATGGAAACCAGACCCACAAAGATAAGGAAACATCCGAGAACAGCGATCATCATTTTCCCGTCTACTTCGTTTTTGCTCATAAGATAACCTCCTTAAGAATCATCGTATATTCTTTGGTTATTTTGAGAAAAACAATAAGACGTTCTAATATTATTATACACAATCCGGTTGGTAATAAAAACCTATTTAAGGCAGATAATCGCACTTGAAACTTAAATTCGAGTATTGTATAATCCCGTTTTTAACAGTTGGAGAGGAGAGAAAGCTTGGATACCCTTGATAATAGGGATTTCCAAGCTTTAGTTATCCGGTTAAATAGTGAGTAATGCATTTATGATTTTGTACTTTTAAAAATTCTTTTCATCTTGCTTGTATTGACAATCTGATAGTCAGTACGAAAGCCGAATGCCTCATGT
>Ga0334899_1000348_pt1 | contig 61617 bp, 52 predicted proteins | sample GraSluR3_MG_FD_207219 | JGI IMG/M metagenome (GOLD analysis project Ga0334899, IMG submission 207219) | Sludge microbial communities from methane-producing bioreactor in Wageningen University, Netherlands - Granular Sludge_8_08-R3 | ecosystem: Engineered > Bioreactor > Anaerobic > Unclassified ...
AGGCAATAGCAGTAATTCCTGCAAGAAATTACTTAATTAATAACGAAAGCTGGTTGCTAACTCGAAAGAATGGAAACACAATATTAGAAAATATTATTGTTAAATCAATTGATGCAAAAAATATTAATCATGTTGTTCTAACTACCTCTGACAAAGAAATCTTAAACTTTGCGAAATCAAAATTTGAGCATCATTCCGGAGTAATAATAATAGAAAGACCACCTGAATACGAAAGATTTGGAGTTAATTTAAGTGCGACATATAAATTGATTTTTGATAGACTTAAGGAATTAGATTATGATGATTATGAAGCAATTGTTTCGCTTGCAATAGAATTTCCTTTTATTACATCAGAGATAATTGATGATGTAATAAATACTCTTACAATTTTTAAAGCAGATTCAGTAATTGCCGTAAAACCTGATAATTCAACATATTATCAGCATAATGGACATGGTATGCAACCAATTTTAGATCAGGACAAGTTCACTAAATATGAGAGAAATGCTATTTATAAGAGATATTCAGCAGTTACGGCAACCACAAAAAATAATTATCTGAAAAATAATAATTTTGTAAGTGGAAAAATCAGTCACATAGTTTTAGATCAAAAATCTGCTTTCGAAATAAAAACCAACTTTCATTGGTCTCTATACCAACTATTAATAAATAATCATAGTAGATTTTAAAATGGAAAAATTCAAACTCTTACAAAAACTCAAAGAAATTTATTCAAATGGTCAGAATATAATTCAATATCTGAAATCCATTAGTAACGACAATCAGAATAATATTGAGGATATATTGATTAGTTATGATATTCAGTCAGGGATTTATATAAAATATTTTTTAAAAGATTATGAGATTCGGAAAAAAAATGGAGAGTCTATTGCAAAAGTAATAGAAACTCTCGCCGATTTTGACTCACTGTTAGAAGTTGGTATTGGCGAAGCAACCACCTTAAGTCCTCTGGTTAAAAAATTAATTAAAAAACCCAAAAACTTAATGGGATTTGATATTTCATGGTCAAGACTGAAATATGCTCAACACTTTTTGAGAGACTTTAACATACAAGATGTTGAACTCTTTACCGGAAATTTATTTGAGGCACCTTTGCTAGATAATTCTGTAGACATAGTTTATACATCTCACACAATTGAGCCAAACAGAGGCAAAGAAGAAGAAGCCTTAAAAGAGTTATATAGGATTACAAAAAAGTATTTAATACTATTGAAGCCGGCTTATGAGTTTGCAAACGAAAATGCAAAGCAAAGAATGAAAAATCATGGTTTCATCACTAATTTATACGGAACAGCAAAAAAATTAGGTTATAAGATAATCGAATATAGATTGTTTAACTACCAATGGAAACCTGAAGTAAATCCTACAGGCTTAATCGTGATTGAAAAGAAGCCAAAATTTGAAACTCAGTGTAATTTAGTTTGCCCGATTACTAAAACTAAGTTATTAAAATATAATGATAGTTTTTTATACAGTAAAGAAGGTATGCTAGCCTACCCTATACTTGAAGGCATTCCCTGTTTACTTAAAGAAAATGCTATATTGGCAACTCTCCTATTAACTAATTATGTGGAGTTTAAAAGAGAAAATGATAAACACTTCAATTATAATTGAAATGAGGATAATTTATAATACATGCCTTGCAGATCCTTGGTTAAAGGTGGCGCAAAAACTAAAACAAGAACATGGTTGGGAACCAGTTTATTGGAATGGATATACAGATGATGATTCGGACAAATTAGTAGCTGAAGTTTTTCCAAATTGTATTTATCATCCATACTTTGATGGGTGGAAGGGTGTTTTTCCTGTAGAAATTGAAGAAGGTTATTTGGATGCTCATATAGCCATCGATTTTTTAAAAAACTATTCTTCTTTTGAATTACAAGCTATCAAAATGATGGATAGAATGGACACTGATAGATATAGCTTTAATTTTATGGAAAGACAAAGACATTATAGAAGATTGTTAAAATATTGTATGTCTTTAATTAATATTTGTAAACCAGATGTTGTGATTTGTGATACTGTACCCCATCGATTACATGATTTTGTTCTTTTATTATTGTGCCAATTTTACAAAATAAAATATATTGCATTTCGTTCAACAAATTTTTTTGGTTATATACTTCCTGTTACAAGGGATTTAGAATTTGATTCCAATATAGATTTTGAATACATTAAAATTCTGAATTCGAATTTAAAATCAAACGATATTTTTGCGAAATTAAATGATAATATAAAATCGAGATATCTTAGTATTATTAAACAAGACAACGATGCTATACCTTATTATATGAAAGATAATATAATACAAGAGTTAAAATCTTCATCATTTTTGTCTTTAAGTTTTAAATTTATAACTGATTTATTCAAAAAAGAAAATGGATACTTTAATAGAAAAAAGTACATAATTAAAGGATTTCCAACATATTATAAAAAAAGGTCTAAATCAATTGAGGGAAGCAAATATTCCTTAATGGATTATGTTATCTTAAAATTAAAAACTAATTCTTATAAGAAAAAGCTAAAAAAATATTATCAATCTAAAACAACTATACCTGATTTAAATTTAGACTATTTATTTTTCAGTTTACATTATCAGCCAGAAATGACGACATCTCCATGTGGTGATATTTTTGTTGATCAGTTATTATGCATAGAGTCCTTATTAAAATACTTGCCTAAAAACTATTTAATATATGTAAAAGAACATCCTATGCAATTTTATTCACATAGAGAAGGACATACTAGTAGAATAAAAGAGTTTTATAATGATCTTATCGAGTCCCCAAGAGTTAAGTTAGTCCCTTTAAATTTTAACACTTTTGAGTTAATAAAAAACGCTGAAGCTGTATCAACTGTTTCCGGAACAACAGGTTGGGAAGCAATGGTTTTGGGGAAACCTGTAATAAGTTTTGGCCTATCTTGGTATGAAAGGTATTATGGTACACTTAAAATAATAAATGAGAAATCTGCTTCAAAAATATCTGAATTTATTAATGATTTTAAATTTGATAAAAGAAATTTGTATTCTTATCTTTTAGCTTTTGAAAGAACTGCAATTGAAGCTCAAGTATTTAGAGGAAGAGATGTTAAATTTATTAACTCTGAAGAAGAATGTGTCGAAAACTTATCAAAAGCTATTATTAGTTTTATGAATAATAAAGATTAATATATGTGTGGATTCACGGGTTTTATAAATATAGATAATAATAGGAATAATCTAAGCGATATTGTTGCAATGACACAAGCAATATCTCATAGAGGACCAGATGATTCAGGAGTGGTTCTGTTTTCTTCTTATGCAAAGACAATTAAGGAGGTTGATGCCATTTCAAAAGAACACTATTCTGCCCCCTATAACGCAGCAATCGGCTTTAATCGGCTGAGTATTCTAGACCTTTCGGAAAAGGGGCACCAGCCAATGATTGATCATGATAAAAAATTAATTATTGCCTATAATGGGGAAGTCTATAATGCGCTAACCTACAAGGATTACCTGCAAGGCAAAGGTTATACTTTCCAAAGCGGAACCGATACTGAAGTAATCTTTTACCTTTACCAAGAGCTGGGGTTGGAAGGAATGCTGGAAAAATTGAATGGCATGTTTGCTATCTGTATTGTGGACCTAGAAAAAGAAACAACTTATATTGCAAGGGACAGAATGGGAATTAAACCCATGTATTATTATTATGAAAACAATAGTTTCATATTTGGATCTGAAGTGAAATCGTTTTTGTCTAATAAAAACTTTAATGCTAGGTTAAATACCGATAATTTAGATGAATATACTCGCTTTGGGTTTATTACAGGTGCTGATACACTGTTAAAGGGGGTGTTTTCTATTGAGCCTGGACATTATATCAGTTTCTCTAATGGAAGTTTGAAAAAGCACAAATATTGGGAAATTTATAATGGTGAAGAACTTTTAGATTTGAGTTTTAATGAAGCGAAGGATCTCTTAGAGAAAAAAATCACTGAAAGCTTAAAACTTCAATTATTGAGTGATGTAAAAATAGGCTGTCAACTTTCGGGAGGAATTGATTCTTCTTTAATAACATTATTAACTTCTGAGAATCTTAAAGATTATGATTTGAATAGCATTTCAATCATTTTAAAAGATCAAAAATACTCAGAAGAAAAATGGATAGATATCGTTTCCGAAAAAACGAATGTAACAAGTCATAAATATCAATTAGATGGAGCGTATTTTGCAGAAAATTTCAAAAAAGCAATATGGCATTTTGACTTTCCATTATTAGTGCCAAATTCTCTAGGTATATATATGTTAGCTGAAAAAGCAAAAGAATTTTTTACTGTTTTTTTAAGTGGCGAAGGTGCTGATGAAATGTTTGGAGGATATAAAAGGTTTTATTTAGGCAATGTGATAAATAAATATTGGGGTTTATTAAAAAATATGCCAGTCTTAAATAAAAGACTTTATAATTGGTGTGATGGAAACAAAAAAAACTTTAGTGCAGTTGATTGGTATATCGCTATTACAACACAATTGAGTCCATCTAACTTAAAATTAATAAAACCTGACATAAATTTTGAATTATCAATGTCAAAGAGAAAAGCAATCTTCAATTCAGGCAATGGAGATTTTATTCATAAAAGTCAAAGATACGAATTGAAAACATGGCTTGTTGATTTATTAATGAGACAAGATAAAATGACTATGGCTCATTCTGTTGAAAATCGAGTGCCTTTTCTTGATCACAACATTGTTGATTTTGCAAGAAAATTGCCTTCAGATTACTTAGCAAAGATTGGTTTAAATAACAATAAAAATACAAAAATTATATTAAAAAAAATATCTGAAAAACATTTCGGAAAAGAGTTTACCTATAGAAAAAAAATGGGATTTGAACTTCCATTAGTTGAATTATTTAAAAATAAAGAATTTTATGGTTATGTACAAGATATAATTATTCCAGGAATTAAAACAAGAGGATTGTATGATTGGAGAATTTTGAAGAAATATTTTGATAATTTGGAAATTATAAGTCAGCAAGATGCTTATGTTGCATGGACTTTAGTATGTTTTGAAGCATGGGGTCAGATGTATTTGGATGGGGGATTTGAGTTTGAATGATGAGTTGAGAGTTTTGAGTTTAGTGTTGTGAGTTATGTTAAAAAAAAATGTAGATTTAAGGGGTTTGGCTCATTTCGGCAAAATGTCGGGGGGGTATTTTATTACTACAATTATAAATAATGCCATTCCTTTTTTGGTTTTACCTATTCTTACAAGATATTTAGATCCTGAAGAGTATGCAAATATTGCATTGTTCAGTTTTTATTTGGCTTTGTCAAATGCCTTAACTGGAATTTCAATTCCTGCTGTTATATCCAAAAACTTTTTTGATAAAGAAAAATCTTATATTGCTCAAATTATAGGGAATAGCATTGTAGTTGTTTTTGCTTTTTCACTTATTACATTATTAATAATATTAATATTTTATCCTTTTTTGAGCAAATATCTAGAGTTAGATTTATTATGGATGTTACTTATTCCTATTGCCTCTTTCTCTTGGATTGTTTTTAGCATGGGGCTGACAGTCCTACGTAATTCTAAAAAAGTGTTAGTTTTTACTAAACATCAAGTAGGGAATACTTTAATTAATTTTGCATTTTCAGTTTTTTTTATTGTTGTATTGCTTTGGGGTTGGCAAGGCAGAGTTTTAGGGATGATCATCTCTTTTATGGTTTCTGCAATAATAATGTTTGTTTATTTAAAAGTAAATAATTATGTTACATTTAGTTTTTCTAAAAATATAGTTAGAAAAATATTAGATATTGCTCTGCCAATGATTCCAAATTCTTTCCAATCTGTGGTGATTTCACAAGTGGGGATATTTTTTATTCAGTTTTATTTTACTAAAGAAATATTAGGTTTATATTCAATAGCATTTCAATTGGCAGTTATGATACAAATACTAATAACTACTTTGAATTTATCCTGGCAACCTTTTTTTTATGAACAATTATCAAAACCAGAAAAATTAAATCATATTTATTTAACAAGAATGTTTTGCCTCTTAATTGGAGTAGTAATTATTGGGGCTTTATTTATTAATGTTTTTGCAGGTTTAATACTTAGAATTATGACTACTCCAGAGTATTATAATGCGAAAGAATTTGTACCCTGGTTTTCTTTAGGTTTTATATTTTATGGGTTATACGCATTACTAATGCCAATTCTTATTAAATTTGAGAAACAGAATTATATAAGTTTGGTTTCATTTAGCAATATGTTTGTAATGATAGGTCTAAATGTTTGGTTTGCCGATTTGTTTGGTTATATTGGAATTGCTTATGCCTATTGTTTAACTTATTTGGTAATGTCAGTTGCTTTGTTTTGGAAGGCGAATAGGGTTTTTCCTTTGCCATGGTTGAGGGCGTTGAAGGTTTGGAGGTAGGGAGTTGTTGAGCCGTGTAATCATTGAGGTGTTGAATCGTGGAGGTTAGGTGTTTTTTGTATTTTATTAAATAGATAAAAATGATTTATGATAATAAAGTTAATAAAATATTATTTCTCTTTGTTTTATTGGGAACGAGCTTCAATAGGTGCTGTTAAGAAAATGCAGTTGCGAAAGTTTAGACAGATTTTTGAATATGCCCGCGAAAATTCTGAATTTTACAAAGAATTTTATGCAAAACACGGGGTACTCGATTTGAGAATTGAAAGTTTTGCTGACATTGGAAAAGTTCCAATAATTAACAAGAATATTTTAAAACAATACGATATAAACGATATTGTTACTTGCAAACTAACAGAAAATCACAATATACATTCTACAAGTGGCTCAACTGGTGAGCCTTTTCAAATTGCATATTCAAAGTACGAAGATTATTCCGCACATGTAAGGCTTACAAAATACATTATGAAACATGGCTATAATCCATTCAAAAAAATGGTTTTATTGTCACGATACGAACCCGGACACAAGTTTGAAGTTGAAGAAGATGTCGGCTTTATTGGAAAACTGCAAAAGATATTCAGGATTTTCCCTAAAGAAGTAATTTCAATCTTTGAACCACTTGATGTTATAATAGAGAAATTAATTAAATCAAAACCGTTTATTATTTGGTCCACCCCATCGTTTATACACTTGCTTGCTCTTGAACTTGAAAGAAGAAATCAAAAACTAAAAATACCTGTTTGCTTCTTAATGGCAGAGACTATTTCGCCCAAACAGTTTAAACTTTTTCAAGAAAGAGTTTGCAAAAAAGTAATAGATGCATATGGCTGTATGGAAGCTCCTTCGATTGGGTTTAGCACAAATAGTATTGATTATAAAAATATAGTACACAACACTTTTTTAACTGAGGTAATAAACCCAAGAGAAGTAAATAGTGCAAAAGTTGGAGACATTGTTATTACCAATTTTATAAATAAAACAATGCCATTTATTAGATACGAGTTGGGTGATTATGTAGGAATTTTGGATGAGGATATTTTCCCTTCGAAAAGAATAGGCAAAGTATATGGCAGATTCGAAGACATTTTGGATTTAGGAGATGGTGATACATTGTCGTTTCATCAAACCTATCAGTTATTTCATGATTTTCACACAGTAAAACAGTATAAATTTATTGAAACTCGCGATGGTAACATTGTGCTGCAATTAAGGATAAACTCTTATGCTGATAAAGACGAAGTATTAAATAAAGTAAATGAAATCTGGAGTAAATATTATCCTAGCCACCCAATTGAGATTGAGTTTAAAGACTCATTTGTTATTGATAGTAAAACTGGTAAGTTTAAAGTCTTAGAAAAAATAAAATAATGATAATAATTGACAAACCTTTTATTGAGACTATTGGAGACAAAACATATCTTAAAAGTTATATAATTGATGAGTTTACAGGCACTCATGATTTTTGTTATTACTTAACTGACACAAAATATGGCAATTATTTTACTTGTGAAGTTGCAGATGCTTTTGTTTTAGCATTATTATTACCCGCATTGCAAAGCAATCAAAGCATCCTTGTAAAAGCTCCAATATCTGAGAAGCTTTATTATAATTTAAAAAACACTATAATTTTTTTATTAGCAAAAGCTTTTAAATACAAAGAAATCGAAATATTGGTGACAGAAACGGTTGTTTTAGATGCCAAATCAAATGGAGTAGGTACAGGTTGTTCGTTAGGTGTTGATTCTTTTGCCACAATTTTGAGCCATACAACTCCTGATTGTCCCAAATCTTATAAACTAACACATTTAACATTTTTTAATGTTGGTTCACATGGTGAAGAGAATTTAGATGAAGTTAGAGAAGCATATTTAAAGGATTTAAAGGAAATACAAATTTTTGCAGACGAGATAAACTTGCCTTTAATATCTTTAGAATCAAATTTAGTTACCTTTTATTCTAAGTATGATCTAAACTTTAACCAAACTCATGTTATTAGAGGCATGAGCATGGTTTTGTCCTTACAAAAGCTCTTTAAAAAATACATTTATAGTTCTGGCTATCCAGTATCAGAGATACATTTATCTAGCATTGATCCTACCTACATGGAAGGAGTTTTATTGCCAAATTTATCAACGGAAAACACAACATTAATCGTAGGTGGACCAAATCAATCAAGGACAGAAAAGATGACGCAGATTTCTGACAGTCCTTTAGCTATGAAATATCTATATGTATGTTGTAAAGACATTGTGATAAACAATAACATGAATATTGCTCCATGGGTAAATTTAAATAACGATTCTGAAAAAAAGAACTGCTCGGGATGTGACAAATGCTTAAGAACATTGGTTGGACTTGATGCTATAAATAAAATAAATAACTATGAAAATTTATTTGATCTAGAAAAATATGGCAAACTAAAAACCCTATTCATTGCCAAAACAATAGGAATGCGAAAAAGAAGCTTTGTTTATTTGGACATATACAATCTTCTGAAAAAAGAAAAATTCAAAATACCATTTATATCCAAATTATTGTCAATTACATATAGGATTAAAATAGATGTTCTATTGTATAAAATTTTTAATAAAAAAGGCTGAAATGAAAATAAACTTTTTTGGAGATATTTCTTTGTATAAAATAGATTATGAAAATTTTAAGTTTTCAGATAATTTGTTGGCATTTTTAGAAACTAGCGATTTTAATGTAGGCAATTTGGAATGTCCGATAACTTCTGCTAAGGACAAAGATGATTCATTGGCTGTTACGATGTATGCAGATAGTAAAGCATTGAATATCCTTGATAAATTTAGTGTATTCTCGTTGGCAAACAACCATATTAGAGATTTCAAAGATCAGGGAATTAATGAAACTATTAATGTTCTTAAAAAATTTAGATTCCCTTATTTTGGCATTGGCAGTACTCAGAAACAAGCGTTAGCACCTTATTTAATTGAAAAGTTAGATTGCCGGATTGCTTTAATTGGGGCAACTCGCTTTGCAAACACCAACGGGTCTTATCTTGGAACAGGCAATGATGGCAATTCCCTCATTATTAAGCAAATAAAAGAGCTGAAGCATCTAGGTTATTTTGTTGCGATTCTACCTCACTGGGGATATGAATATGTGAGAATTCCAAGTCCCAGAGAAAGAAAACTTGCCCATCGCTGGATTGATGCAGGGGCTGATATTGTTGTAGGCTCACATTCCCATATTTATCAGACTATTGAGGAGTATAAAGGTAAGACAATCATATACAGTCTTGGTAATTTTATTTTTCATTCTTCGGTATTTAATGGATTATCATATATCCCCAATGATCCGCGATTGACTGAATCATTTTATGTATCTGTAATAATTGAAAAGAACTATTCGTATAAAACAAAAATCTTAGGTTACAGAACAACTGACAATGGCGTTACATTATATGGAGAAAAAGAGAATTCCAAATTATTGAAAGAAATCGAAGAAGTATCTCATATAATGTACCAGTCTAAAATTGAATATTTGAAGGCCTATTATAAACAAACCCAAGAAATTAGTCAACAAAACGCCAAGGTTAGAAGTGATTTTCAAAACTACAATCAACAAAGTCTGATACAAAAAATTAAGTTTTACCGAAATGCCAACATGCAAGATATAAAAAACAGGTTAGGTGGATTATTTTTGTCTTTTAAAAAACACAAATAACAACGATTGTTTATGATTATAAAATGTGATACGCTATCAATTTAATTCCTGTTTTCAACGACCAGGAAGTATTGGACGACACCAACTAAAAAATAATGTTACTACTCCCTTAATATGCCAGTTAATTCAAAGGGGTTTAGAAAAAAAGTTTATTTCAAAATCTTTGAAAAATGATTAACTTTAGCCTGAAAAATAGTTATTTGTCAAATCATTATTATGAAACAGTCTGAAATAAATATGTCGGTTGTAATACCCGTTTTCAATGATCAGGAAGTATTAGAAGAGCTATACACACGGTTGACACAAGTATTATCTAAATTAACCGGTGAATACGAAATCGTTCTAGTTGACGACGGCAGTTCCGATAATTCGTGGCAGAAGATAGAGAATCTTAAAGTATCGAACCGTAGTGTAGTTGGAATTAAACTGATGCGTAATTTCGGTCAACAAAATGCCATTGCAGCCGGATTAGATTTTGTGAGTGGGGATGTTACGGTAATTATGGATTCTGACCTTCAGGACAGGCCAGAGGATATTCCCAAACTAATTGAGGCTTTGGAGAAAAACGATGCATCAATGGCAATTTCCAAATGGAAAACAAGAAAAGATGGAGTTTTAAAAATTTTTGTTTCCAGAATATTTTATGCGGTCTCAAAAAAAATTACAAAAATAAATCATCAACAGGGCTTGGGAGTTTTCAGAGCAATTCGTAAAGAAGCAATTGAAGAACTTAAAAAGTATAGCGAAAAAACATCCACAACTTTAAGTCTTTTGTACTGGATTGGAGTTGATTATGTTACTGTTGAATTAGATCGTGACGAACGCTTTGCGGGGAAAAGCGGATACAACCTAAAGAAAATGCTTAAACTTACAATGGATAGAATTTTTTCTTTCTCAATGTTTCCGATTAGAGCAGCTATTTATACGGGTTTAAGTATTTCCGTATTAAGTTTTATTGCCGGCATTGTTTTAATTGTTCGATATTTTTTAGGATCGGTGGCCCCGGGCTGGACTTCTATGATAGTGCTGCTTTTGTTTTTATTTGGAATTAATTTTTTGTTTCTTGGCATTATTGGAGAATATCTTGGAAGAATATTTTTAGAATCGAAGCATAGACCTAAGTATATTGTTAAAAAAGTGCTAAAATAGAACTGTAAAATGACAAAAAAAGTTGTAATAATAGGTGGCTTGGGCAATGGTAGTGTCATTGCCAATGCGTTGATTGATGCTCAAAAACGAGGCTGTAACGAATGGGAATTTGCTGGTTATTTGAACGATAGGCATTCTATAAACGAAACCATTGAGAACTATCCTGTACTAGGCAAACTAAGTAATGCAAATCAATTGGTAAAAAACGGTTATTATTTTATTAATACAATATTGCGAATTGATGGGCAGCAAGAACGCATTCAATTATTTGAGGCACTTGGTATTCCTGAAGATCGTTTGGCTACGTTTGTTCATCCATTATCTTATATTGCTCCTAATGTTACGCTGGGTTTTGGTACGGTCGTTATGCCCAATGTTTCTATTTCGTCGGGCACAAAGTTCGGGAACTCTTGTATTATAATGGTTGGGGCTACAATAGGTCACGATAATGAAATTGGAGCCTATTGCCATTTTGCTGCGCAGTCTTGTGTTGGGGCATATACAAACATTAAAGATGGTGTGCATATAGGACTTAATGCTACAACACGAGAAAATTTAACAATTGGGAAGAATTCTACTCTTGGTATGGGTTCTGTTTTAACAAAAAATATTGGAGACAATGAAATATGGGTGGGTAATCCTGCGAAATTTTTAAGAAAAGCAAATTAACATTTTAATAATATGGAACAAATTAATGAATTAGATTTAAACAAAGAAAATAAATCGCTCTTCAATGTAAAAGCGAACACGCTAATTAAAAAATTTGGAGCTAAAAGAATAAACATAAACGTATTTGAAGATGACCTTGAAATAAAGAATTATATCTCTAACTTTATAAAAGAAAGAAATCATATTAAAAATATAGCTTTTAGCGATAGTGTAACACTTTATCAACTTAAAATATTTGAGTGGATTAAACAAAACTATACTAAAAAAAATGGATACACAATAAACCAGCCATTAGAAAGGTCAAAAACAGGGCAATTTGCAGTTTTTGGGGAGAAGCCACCTGGAAAAATGAATCTACCTTATGAAGTATGGAAACCATTAAATGACAAGTGGTATCAATCGCTTAGAGATTCTTTGACAAGTGATTTGCTTATTATTGGAGCTAATGCAATAACTATGCAAGGAGAAATTGTATCAATAGATGGAATTGGGAATAGAGTTTCAGGAATGATATTTGGGCCTCGACACGTATTATGCATTGTTGGAAGGAATAAAATTGTTTCTGATGTTGATTCAGCTCTTGACAGAATACATAACTATTCTGCGCCTATGAATTATTTAAGACATAATAATAAGCACTGGTGTAATTTCCAAGAATTACCTTGTATCAAAACAGGTAAATGTGTAAAATGTAGTCACCCTGAAAGTGCTTGTTTAAATACTGTTATTATTAGAGGTCAGGTTAAGCAAAATCAAGATAGAATTCATATATTATTGGTTAATCAAGATTTAGGATTCTAAAACTAGTTTATGAAGAAACTAATTATAATTGGAGATAATGAAATATGGGTGGGTAATCCAGCTAAATTTTTACGTAAAGCTAATTTATGAAACGAGTTGCAATAGTTCAGTCAAACTACATACCCTGGAAAGGATACTTTGATTTAATTAATTCAGTTGATGAGTTTATTATATATGATGATATGCAATACACTAAAAGAGACTGGAGAAATAGGAATCTTATAAAAACTCCTAATGGTCTAAAATGGTTGTCAATTCCAGTGGAGGTTAAAGGCAGATTTTTTCAAAAAATTAATGAAACTAAAATTGCAGATGCAAATTGGAATCAAAAACATTGGTCTATTATTAAAACGAATTATTCTAAAGCAAAACACTTTAAAGAGTATAAAGATAAATTCGAAAATATTTTTTTAAGTATAGATCAAGTTTACTTAAGCAAAATTAATTATATATTTATATTAGAGATTAATAAGATTTTAAATATTAGCACCAAGATAAGTCTTTCTACACAGTATTCGATAAATGGTGCAAAATCAGAAAAATTATTAGGAATTTGCAACCAAGCAGAGGCAACGGAGTACATTTCAGGACCAGCTGCAAAAAACTATCTAGATGAAAGGATGTTTTTACAAAGTAATATAGAAGTTGGATGGATGGATTATTCCAATTATCCAGAATATCGCCAACTTTATCCTCCATTTGAACACGGGGTTACTATTTTGGATTTGATTTTTAATGAAGGACCAAATGCAATAAAATTTATGAAGAGTTTTAAAAGGGAATAGTGAGTTGGCAAATAGTTTTAACGATAATACAATGGGAGGTGATTATATTGGATCTGATTTAGTTGAATTATCTACTGGCTTTGATTTTGTAAAAGCTGTGATTGATGTTGCTATGGGAATAAAACCAAAAATTGAAATTATAAATAATAATCATTCCGGTGCACATTACCTTTTTCCAAAACCAGGTAAAATCATAAAGATAATTGATAATAGTAAAAATTATCACGATATTGTTAAAACAGAAATATATGTGAAAGAAGGAGATATTATTCCTGAAATCAAAGAAAGCAATCAGAGAGCAGCTTGTTTTGTTTATAAGACTGAATTACGAAGATTTACGGAGGAAGGAGTTTTACAATTTGAAACGCTTAGTTTGTGTAATAAATAAACAATAAAACTACTTGCAAGAATACTAATCCATGACTGAATGGTTTTAACATCAATTCCTACTTCAACCGACAAAGATGTATAATTAAGTTCCTGAGCACTTCTGCCGGCAAGTAATCTCATAAATTTTTCGAAGATAAAAAGATTTGATACATTTTTTATTTGCCTGACATCTCGTTCAATATATGTCCGAATATAGTTTGGCATCCATTCGTGGATATCAATTTTTTGGTCATAAACAGGAGGATAAAAACCGTTTATAATAAAATCGTTTTCAGAATAGGGCAAAGCGTATTTTTCAATTTCCTCCAAACAAAACGGCAAAAGATTCAAGTATGCAACTCTTCCTGCTAAAGATTGACTAATTTGTTCATTTAACAAAAAATTATTTGAGCCTGTTAGTATAAATGAACCCTGTTTACTCTTGTTATCTAAAATTTCTTGCAAATAAGAAAACAGTAAAGGTGTACGTTGCACTTCATCTAAAATAGCACCATCGTGAAATTGTTGTAAAAAACCTCTGGGATCTTCGTTCGCAAACTGCATATTATCAAGATTTTCCAAAGAATAATAGGGTTTATTAGGGAAAACAGATTTAACAAGCGTTGTCTTGCCCGATTGACGGGATCCTGTAACAGCCACGGCTTTAAACATTGAGGCCAACTTTAATAATCTAGGGGTAATATTTCTTTTAATCATAATGCAAATACACGAATTTTATGGAATCCAATTCCATATTTTTCCATTATTTATGATAAACTTGTCTATAATCTTGTGTATTCATTGACAATAGAATGGGAATTTATGCAGTTTTGAATTTTCAGATGCTTTTTGGATAACTATTAAAACTAATAATTAGAATTATAAATAATAATCAAAAAATTACAATTAAGAGAGATATTGAAAAGTTGAAGATGTTAAATATTTTAGAAAGAATTAGTTCTGAAAAAGGCGGGTATTGGAGAGTTGTGAGTTTGATTAGTCAAAATTCCAATAATATTCTTATCAAATTTAAAATTAAGTCGATAATTTTAACTATATTTGCAAAAATATCGACTTATGATTGTTAGAGAAGACTATTTAAATAAAATTGTTTCCGGATTTGAATATAATCCAATTGTAGTATTGATAGGTGCAAGACAGGTTGGCAAAACTAGTTTAATGGAGATTTTTGTTAAAGATAAAGAATATCTCTGGCTTAACGGTCAAAATCCCGAAATTGCTCAAATATTCCAAAATTTCAGTACAATCGAGCAATATCTAATGATAAACATGAACACTAATGTCGAGGGTTTATTAGTAGTTGATGAATTTCAATTTATAAATAATATATCACTGCAATTAAAACTATTAGTTGATAAATACAAAAAACTAAAAATCTTATGTAGTGGAAGTTCGAGTTTAAATATTATCCAAAAAGTTGAAGAGTCTCTTGCAGGCAGAATAAGACTTATTCCAGTTTATTCGTTAAACTTTTATGAATTCATTAAATTTAAAGATGCAGAATTTTTCAATATAATAACCAAACTTAAAATTAGTGAAGATTCTGTTGTTTTATTTCCTCAGTTACGAGTTTATTTAAATGAACATCTTACTTATGGAGGTTTGCCTAAAATTGCTTTAGCAGCTGATTATAAAGAAAAAAAGGAACTATTGAACGACATTTATCAAACCTATTTGCTTAAAGATATTCGGCAATATATTAATAATGTAGATTTTGTCGCCTTTAATAAGCTATTGCGTTTATTGTCATCCCAAATCTCTAATCTTATAAATATTAATGAAATATCAAATACAATACAACTTTCATATAGAAAATGTGAAGAATATATTAATATTTTAGAGCAGATGTTTATAATTAATCTTATAAGTCCCTATACAAGCAATTCAAGAAAAGAAATAACTAAGATGAAAAAAATATTTTTTTGTGATATTGGTTTGCGTAATGTAGTTTATAATAGCTTTAATGATATTGATGTTAGAGTAGATAATGGAGCTATTTTCGAAAATTATGTATTTCTACAATTATTGCGAAATCATAAACTACCTAGTATTAATTATTACAGGACACAAGATAATACTGAAATTGATTTTATTGTAAATGAAAATAATGAACTAAACGCAATTGAAGCTAAATTTAAATATTTTAAGAAACATAAAAAGATTCGAGCTATAAGCGAATTTGGAAAAAAGAATGATTTGAACATTAGTTATATCGTGAATAGAAATCTTATAGATAATGATGGCAATCAATATTATATCCAACCGTATCACCTTGTTAGAATTTGAATTATAGGTATTTCTTAAAATCAGATATTGTATTAAAGGCACTATAAATGCCTGAAATAGGTTAACCGTATTTTATTAACTCTCTGTTTCATTTGCTACGAATACATTTAGATACCGATAATTACACATTAAAAATAATTATTTCGCCTATAACTATAAACTTATTAAAATATTTATTGTATTTGTGCCTATAACCAAAAATAATATGATAATAAGAGAGGCATATTTACAACACATAGAGGTTTTTACTGACCATCCGTTAATCAAAGTAATAACTGAAATACGTAGGAGTGGTAGGTCATCAGTGCTTAAACTATTTTTAAATAGACTGATTAGTAAAGGGATAAAAGAAGACAACATAATTTATATTAATTTCAAAAGTCTGATATATTCTGCGTGATACTGTTCATCGTTATAAATTAGAGATGTAGAACTTCTGGAGCGTGTAATCAAATATGTTTTTCTAAATATTGGAAATACTTTTTCAGGGAAAAATGTTGCTGATTATTTTAAAAGCCAATAAAGAAAAATTGATTTTGTTACAGAAAAAAACGGAGGGAAAATATATATTCAAGTAGCATACAAACTCGAAAATGAAAATACTGTAAACCGTGAATTTTTAACACTTATGAATATTAGAGATCAATACCCCAAGTTTGTTGTAACCATGGATGAGTTTTGGAAAGAAACAATAGGTGGTATTAAGCATTATTACTTATCCGATTTTTTATTAAGTGATGAGTTTTGAGTTGTGCATCGCTTCGGCAAGCTCAGTGCATCGCTTCGGCAAACACAGTACGAGCGGTGCATCGCAACGAGACTCAATGTTTGGTATTCCTCTGCGACCTTTGCGAAATCCTTTGCGAGCTTGGCGGTTGAAAACTATAACCGGTACGATTTTTCTTGGAAGAATATAACCGCAGCGGGCGCAACGAAACGCAACGTTTGGTATTCCTCTGCGACCTTTGCGAAATCCTTTGCGAGCTTGGCGGTAAAGAGCTATAGCCGGTACGATTTATCTAAGAAGAATTAACCGCAGCGAAAGCATCGTAAAATATTACCTTCCTTTTTATGGAGAGATGATATATTTTCGATAAATTGCACTAAAAATTGAGTTATGACAGAAAACGAATTAGCAACAATAGTTTTAGATTGTGCTTTTGAAGTTCATAGAAATCTAGGACCAGGCCTTTTAGAAAGTTCATACGAAGAATGTTTATGTTTTGAACTGAAACAATCAGGATTATTTATTGTGAAACAGAAACCCTTGCCATTGATTTATAAAGACGTTAAATTGGATATTGGTTATAGACTTGATATTTTGGTAGAAAATAAAATTATAATAGAAATTAAAGCAGTTGAAGCTTTTAATGATGTTCATTTAGCACAAATATTAACATATTTAAAACTTAGTGATTGCAAGTTAGGGCTATTGATAAACTTCAATGTGGCATTACTTAAAAGTGGAATAAGAAGAGTTGTGAATAATTTGTAGTTCTTAGAAGGGTAAATCCTTATGGATAAGAAAAAATAAAGAATGAACTGCAGAGACGCAACGAACCCAACTTGTGGTATTCCTTTGAGACCTTATAGGTAAAGAACTATTATCGGTACGATTTATCTAAGAAGAATATAACCGCAGCGGGCGCAACGAAACGCAACGTTTGGTATTCCTCTGCGACCTTTGCGAAATCCTTTGCGAGCTTGGCGGTTGAAAACTATAACCGGTACGATTTTTCTTGGAAGAATATAACCGCAGCGGGCGCAACGAAACGCAACGTTTGGTATTCCTCTGCGACCTTTGCGAAATCCTTTGCGAGCTTGGCGGTTGAAAACTATAACCGGTACGATTTTTCTAAGAAGAATTAACCGCAGTGAAAGCAACGAGACTCAATGTTTGGTATTCCTCTGCGACCTTTGCGAAATCCTTTGCGAGCTTGGCGGTAAAGAGCTATTATCGGTACGATTTATCTAAGAAGAATTTAACCTACGGAACTCATAGGGTAAGGTCTTTTGTTTTAAAAAAATACTATAGAACTTAAGAAGTAAAATATATTTAATAAATTGCGAAAAAAAATGATACCATTTAATAAACCATACATTACTGGAAAAGAAGTGCACTACATTTACGATGCAGTGGCTACCGGTAAAATTTCGGGAAATGGTAAATATACCAAACTTTGTCAGGGTTTAATGGAAGAAACATGGGGTTTTAACAAGGTGTTGCTTACCACATCTTGTACTGATGCACTTGAAATGGCAGCTCTTTTAATTGATATTAAACCCGGAGATGAAGTTATTATGCCTTCATATACATTTGTAAGTACTGCTATTGCATTTGCTCGGCAGGGGGCACATATTGTATTTGCAGATAGCCGATCAGATCATCCCGGAATAGACGAGTCAAAGATAGAGGAACTAATTACTCCAAAAACTAAAGCCATTGTTCCTGTTCATTATGCCGGTGTTGCTTGCGACATGGATATTATAATGAGTATTGCTAACAGGTATAATTTGTTTGTGGTAGAAGATGCAGCACAATGTATAGACTCTTATTATAAAGGAAAGGCTTTAGGTAGTATAGGGCATTTTGGTTGTTTTTCGTTTCATGAAACAAAAAATTTGCAATGTGGCGAAGGAGGTGCTTTGGCGATAAATGATACAGATTTTATTAATAGGGCAGAGATTATATGGGAAAAAGGAACTAACAGAGCAGAATTTTTTCGTGGTGAGGTAAATAAATATGGATGGGTTGACACAGGTTCTTCTTTTCTTCCGTCTGAAATTACTGCTGCTTTTTTATATGCACAATTAGAGGAATATGATAAAATACAGAAAAGGAGATTAGAAATATGGCAGTTGTATTACGATAAACTACTAGCTCTCTTTAACAATAACCAAATTAGATTTCCTTTAATACATGATTTCTCTACAAATAATGCACACATGTTTTATATTATTTGCAAAGATTTACAAGAAAGAAGTGAACTGATTAAGTATTTGAGAGAAAAAAGTATATCTGCAGTCTTTCACTATCAGGCTTTGCATAGAAGCGATTATTATGAGAAAAACTCCAGTAGCTATCGTAATAGTCTTGAGCTTACCAATTGTGATGAATATACTGATAAACTCGTACGTTTACCTTTATTCTATAGTCTTTCTGATAATGAAGTTGAGTATATTTGTAGTACTATAACAGATTTTTATAAGCAGTAATACTCTATGCTAAGTTTAGATTATTTTAGAAGAACATTTGATTCATATTACACAGGTTGGGATTTTGCAATATTACCTTTTATTTTAATTGCTGTATGGTTGTATGGCAGGGCAAGGCAGAATAAAAAAATAGAAAATAATCAGGCATATAGTTACTATACTAGGGCACTTATGATAAAAGTAATAGGAGCAGTATTATTCTGCTTGGGTTATACAATGGTTTTAAGAGGTGGTGATACATCATTATATTTTTGGAGTAGTAACTCATGTGCTAATTTAGCATTTACCGATTTTGGAGCATATTGGCAGATATTGAAGGGAAATATTAATGCAGAAACACTTTCGGCATTTAATAGCGAAACGGGGTATGTTTCTTATACAAGAGATATGAGAGCATTTAGTGTTGTTCGTTTAACTTCAATTTTTAGTTTATTTGCAGGTCGTTCGTATTTGATTACAACTATTTTACTAAATCTTGTATTATTTAATGCTTTTTGGAAATTTTTTAAACTTTTACATAGTATTTATCCTCATTTAATAAAACCTTTGTTTTGGGGGATATTTCTAATCCCTTCTGTTGTATTTTGGGGAAGCGGTATATTAAAAGATTCCTACACTATGGCTGCTACACTATGGTTTGCTTATAGTTTCTATTATATTATAATTAAGTTCGACAAAAGCAAACTTTTTTCATGTATTATATATGCTGTTATCTCTATATCTATCTTTTTAAACATTAAACCCTATATTCTTTTTGCATTAATTATAGGTTTAGCTATTTGGTTTGTGTTTGGATATATTCAAAAAATTAAAAATCCATTTTTTAGAGCTTTTACTTTGCCTATTCTCCTTTTGATAGCTACTGTTGGTGCAGGTGCAGCTTTAATGAAAGCGACTGAAAGTTCCGGAGGGTTTTATAGCTCACCTGAAGCAATGATGGAAAGAGCTGTTATTATACAAAACGATCTGACGCAAGATTATTACGGTACTAATAGTTTTGATATTGGGAGTTTTGATGCTTCTTATACGGGGATATTGTCAAAAGCTCCTGTAGCAATCGTTGCAGGATTATTTAGACCATTTATATGGGAAGCTAGTGGACCTACTTTAATAATTTCAGCATTGGAAAACATCTTTATTCTGGTTTTGCTGATGATTGCTGTTTTCGGTAGAGGTATAAAGAATTTCTTTAAACAATTGTCTAGTAATCATTATTTGATCTTCTCATTTACATTTACCTTAATCTTATCGTTGATGGTAGGTCTAACTACTGCAAATTTTGGAGCTCTAGTGCGATATAAAATACCTTATATGCCATTTCTTATTACATCGCTATTAATAATTTACAATAATCAAAAAATAATTAAAAACGAAAAAGGGGTGAAAGTTTCTACTTATCAAAATAACAATGAATAAAATTTTAAAACTGCGAATAGATAAGTATTTAATACTAATTATTGCATTAGCACTATTGGTACGTTTAGTGTTTACCTTGTTTTTTGCTGAAACATATTTTGGTAAAAACGATTTTTATGTAATGGGAGATACTAATACTTATATGAGAATGGCAACAAATCTTGTTGACCATGGAACATATAGTACATCGCCCAATAATCCTGAAGGTGTTGCTGCTCGTTTGCCAGGTTATCCTCTAATACTGGCTCTAATATATTTAGTAAGTGGGAAAAGCATTATTCTAAGTTTTTATATTGTTATCGGATTACAAATTTTAATAGATGTTTTAAGTCTTTACTTTTTATATCATATCAGCTTAAGGTATTTGAAAACGAGACGAATAGCTCTGATAACAAGTTTACTTTATGCCTTATATCCATTTATTCTTGTATGGGTACCTGTGGTAGCGACAGAGACTTTCTCAGTTTTCTTCATGCTCTGGGGTTTAATGGTTTTAGGTAATGCCCCAAAAATTAGAAACTGCTTGTTTGGTGGTGGTTTGTTAGCACTTAGTGTATTTATGCGACCACAATTATCTGTACTAATAGTAATTTTTATGGGGGTGTATTTTATTACTAATATAAAATCATTTAAAACAGCATTTATTTCAGTATCATTTATGGCAATAGGATTTGGTTTAGTTTACTCGCCTTGGATAATTCGTAATTATATTTTGCTAGATAAGATTATAATATTTCAAAGAATTACCGGTGGCATACCTACTTTTAATTCTGATGTTAAAGCTGTGAGAAAATACATTTACTCAATAAAATCTGAATGGGATCCGCAGTTTTTTCAAATTGTAAGAAACGAGGAAGTGGATTGGCCGGAAATTGCGTTCATATCCCAAGAAGATAGTTTAATGTTAAAACGAGCAGAATATTTAGCAAAAAACTGTGGGTCGGGTATAAGTTACTGGGCAGAATATTGGAATAAAGAAAATACGAGAATGCCTGATAGCTTATCGTGTAACGATTCAATTGTGTATTATTTTAATACTTTACGAAAACGGCAAATTGAGGCTAATCCTTTTAATTATTATGTTAAAATACCATTAAATAATTTTAGCAAGGCATTGTTTAAAACAAGTTATGTTAAAGAAAAACGAAGCATGATTTCTCTAATTGGAAATTTGTTGTTCGTTTACCGCAGTTTATTACTAATAATGGGACTGATAGGAGTTTTCATTATGATGTGGAAAAAGAATTTACTTGCTTATGTTATTTTCATCTTTTGGGGAACTGTATATTTTTATTTGTGTTTTGTAACAAGAAACTTAGAAATGCGTTACTTTCTTAATAATGATGTGCTTATGTTAATTCCAGCAGCATTTTTAATAAACTATGTCTTAGATTTTTTCAAGAATAAAAAGTCAATAAAAAACCCCGACCACTAAGCAGTCGGGATTTTTTGAAATATCTATAAATATATATTTTATTCTTCTGGTTTCAACATTACTCTAATGTATTCAGAATGATTTAAATATTTTTTAGCCGCTTTTTGAAGTTTTTCTTTATCAAGACCATTTACAATAGATTCAAACATATCTATGTCTTCGTGAGTAATGCTACCTTGATCTAATTCTTTTAACTTCGATAACCAGTATGAATTTTCTTTTATGCTTGTTTCGTGTTCGCGACGCATTTTTTCTTTCATTTTGGCAATGTCATTTTCTTCAGGTCCGTTTTCCATGAGCTTGTCTATTTCAGCAAATACGCCTTCAGTTAGTTCTTCTGAACGCTCAGGATCACAAGTAAAGAAAATAGTTGTGCTATATTTAGATTCAGGGTGTTGTTGTTGATTTGGATAAGCTCCGATTGTATAAACACCACTTGCTTTTTCGCGAATTTCTTCTAAAAGCTTGGTTGAAAGAATCATATTTATAGCATTTTGAGTAAGTCTTTCTTGATAAGTGTAATCCATTTTTCCATTAAGGTACATCATTACCATACACTTAGCATCAACACCTTTGTTTACAGTTTTGTCAACAATGCCTTTTGGTGTTCGTATTCCTAAATCGCGATAATTTTCGGTTCGTCCTACTTTTGGTAAACTTCCGAGATATTGCTCAACAAGCTTTTTAGTCTCCTTTTTGTTAATATTACCTACAAAATAAAAGGTAAAGTTTCCAGGATCACCAAAACGATGTTCAACAATTTTCTTAATGCTTCTATAATTGGTCTGGTCAAGCAATTCGGGAGTTAAAACTCTACGTCTTGGGTGATAATTTGCCATGGTAACTCCAAGTGTGTCTTGCCATGCTTGCTGAGGATCCGATTTTGCGTTTTCAAGCAATCCCTTTTGTTTATTAATATATGAATTGTAAGCCGATTCAGTTACACGTGGTTTTGTAAATGATAGATGAATCAGTTGTAACATTGTTTCAAAATCGTTTATTGAACATGAACCACGTAAACCTTCACTAAGTTCACCTATATATGGATATACATTAGCATTTTTTCCGGCTAAGTGTTTTGTTAATTCTTGTTTGTCGAAATTCCCTAAACCACTTTCTATTGCTACATCAGCAGCTATATCGGCATTAATATCGTCTTCTAATTCATAAACAGAATTACCACCCCAACTGAATGCTTCAAAACGAATTTCGTCTTTTTTGTGTTCTGTTGGCATAACAACAACTCTTACACCATTGTCAAGAGTCCATGTTTCGTAACCTAATTTTTTATTTTTTTCTTTATTTTTCACTTTTCCTTTTGGAGGTAATTCTGCTATTAAAGGTTCGTTTCTTACTTCATCAACATAAGCTTCTACCTCAGTAGAGTTAAACTTATTGTAAGTACTTAAAACATCTTCTTTGCTTGGGATAATTACACCATCTTTTTCTGGCATCATTACCGATATTACAAGGTTTTCTTCGGTTACAACACTTTTTGCAAGTTTATTTACTTCGTCAATGCCAATCCCATTCATTAAGTTTTTGTATAGTTCATATTCAAATTCTATACCTGTTACAGGGCTGTGAGGAGGTAAGAAATTGCTTACTAATTCAGTTGCAATAGATGCAGATTTACGCTTTTCTCTTTCATTATATTGTTTTTCAACTGATTTTAGTAAGGATGCTTTTTCTCTTTCTAATTCTGTTTCGGTAAATCCATGTATATCCATTCTACGATTTTCGGTAACAATAGCTTCCATTGCAGCATCGAAATTATTGTTTTGCAAAACTGCTAAAGACATATATACTGCTTTAGGTCCGATAAAGTCTGTATAAGCAGAAGAAGCTTGAACAAATGGAGGGTTTTCTTGTAGGCTTAGCTCTTGTAAACGCTTGTTTATCATACTATTAAGCAATCCCTCAATGATGCTTTGTCTATAGTCGCCAACAGTTTTTATTTCTTTTGATTCATGCTTATAGAACATCCAAATCATTCCCATAGGTGCTTCCGGGTCTGAAGCTACAGAAATAATTGTTTCTTTGTGATTAGGGATATCAATTATTTCTCTATGTCTAGCATTTTCTTTAGCAGGAATTTTTGAGAATAATTCTTTAACTTTTGTTTCCATCTGTTTTCCATCGAAATCGCCAACTATAACAAGTGCCTGTAAGTCTGGTCTGTACCATGTATTGTAGAAGCGTTTAAGAACATCATACTCGCAACTGTCAACTACACTCATCAATCCAATTGGTAATCGCTCGGCATACTTAGAATTATGAAACAATACTTTAAACATTTCGCGTTGCATTCTGTCCATAGCACCTTGTCCCATACGCCATTCTTCATGAATTACTCCGCGTTCTGCATCAATTTCTTCATCTTCGAAACTAACTTGGTGAGCCCAGTCGTACAATACCAATAATCCTTTATCAAGCATTTCGGCACTATCAAGAGGAATTGTAATTCCATAAACTGTTTCATCGAATGAGGTATATGCGTTTACATCAGCGCCAAATTTCATACCTGTTGATTCAAGATAATTAATCAATTCGTGTTTTGGGAAATTTTTAGTTCCATTAAAAGCCATGTGTTCGCAAAAGTGAGCAAGACCTCGTTGATCCTCGTCTTCAAGAACTGAACCTGCATGTACAGCAAGCATAAGTTCTGCACGATTTTCGGGGGTCGGATTTTCTTTGATGTAATATGTAAGACCGTTGTCTAACTTACCATAAATTATGGTTTCATCAAGAACTAACTCATCATCTAAATTAATTGTTTGTGCATTTGCAAAAACAACGAATAAAAACAATGAAAACAATAAAAAGAGACATTTTCTCATAACTATAAAATTTAAAATTCTTTAAAATATAATAAGCTTATAAAAACAAAATTAAACTATTTGTTTTTACCATCAATTAATAAAATGTTAAACTACAATTTTTCTACATGATTCATTTAATGTTATCAATAAGTTTTAATCCACATTTTGAACAATAAATGTCATTATCTACATCGTATTCGTAATTGTATCTTGGACAGTTTTGTTGCTTTTTTTTGATTTTGGACATTTCAACTGTAACAATTCCCGTAGGCACAGCTATAATAGCATAACCCAATATCATTGTAAAACTCGCAATTATTTTTCCTATTGCTGTAACAGGAGTTATGTCACCAAATCCTACAGTTGTAACAGTTACAATCGTCCAGTAAATACTAGTTGGAATATTTGTGAATCCATTTTCGGCACCTTCAACCATATACATTATTGTTCCTATTACTAAAACTATTGTAATTACTCCAAAAAGGAAAACACTAATTTTAGCCCAACTATCTTTAAGAGCTTTTATAATTACTCTACCTTGGTTTGTGTACCTATTTAATTTAAATACCCTGAACAATCGTAAAAGACGAAGTGCTCTTATTATTACAAGACTTTGGGCACCAGAAAAAACAAATACTAAAAATGTGGGTATGATAGAAAGCAAATCAATAATTCCGAAAAAACTAAACACATAACTTTTTACGCTTCGAGTTGAATAAATTCTCAAGAAGTATTCAATTGTGAAAATTCCTGTAATAATATATTCTGCCAAAAGTAGTTTGTTCCCATACTTGTCGTGAAGTCCTTCAACAGAATCGAGCATTACAAGAAATACATTAAGTAGTATAAAAATAAGTAAAAAAACATCAAAAGTTTTTCCTGCCTTAGTATCGGTATGGAAAATAGTTTTGTAAAGTCTGTTTCTAAGTTTTGTTCTTTTCATTTTATACTTTTAAGCTAATTCGATAAAATTACTAATTTTGACAAAAATAATATATAAAATGTCCAAAGATATTATAATTAAAAATTTTGCTGAGGCAACAGAAGTGTTGAATAATTTTATTTCTGATGAGAATAATCTTAGAAAAATACAATCTGCAGGATTACTTATGTCAGATTCTTTAAAGAAAGATTGTAAAATTATTGCATGTGGTAATGGCGGAAGCATGTGCGATGCAATGCATTTTGCCGAAGAGTTGAGTGGTAGTTTTGCGGGTAAGCGAAAACCACTTGCGGCAGTTGCAATATCGGACCCCGGACATATTTCATGTGTAGCTAATGATTTTGGATTTGAGTATATTTTTTCACGATATGTTGAAGCAATTGGAAATGCTGGCGATGTACTTTTGGCAATAAGTACAAGTGGGAACTCTAAAAACATCATTAATGCCGCCAAAACAGCAAGAAAAAAGGGAATGTCTGTAGTTTCGTTAACAGGAAAAGATGGAGGCAAACTATCAACTATAAGTGATATTGAAATAAGAGTTGATTGGCATAAAAACAGCGACCGTATTCAAGAAATACATATTAAAGTAATACATAGCTTAATATCTCTAATTGAGAATGAATTATTCTAGATTATTCAAGAAATAATTTAATCCTAAAACTTAACTTCTTTAAAATTACAAGTCAAGACTTATTCCTTTAGGTATTAAATTAGAAATGTCGCCACCATTTTTATAAACTTCTCTTACTGTCGAAGATGTTATAAACGAATGTTCGGGCAAGGTAAGTAGAAATACTGTTTCAATTTTCTTATCCATCATTTTATTGGTTTGAGCAATGGCTCTTTCGAATTCAAAATCGGCAGAAGTGCGTAATCCTCTTAGTATAAATTTAGCCCTTACCTCATCGCAATAATCTACTGTTAATCCCGAATAGGTTTTAATTTCTACTTTTTCGTCATCTTTAAAAAGTTCTTCTATCCATTTTTTTCGATGGTTAAGCGGAAAGTAATCTTTTTTATCATCATTAATACCTATGCCTATTATAATTTTATCAAAAAGGGGCAATGCTCTTCTCACAATCGATTCGTGCCCTGCTGTAAACGGGTCGAATGAGCCGGGAAATAATGCTATACGTTCCATATAATTAATTTTAACTATTTATTTATTTGATATTTTTGACCATGAGTCTCTCAATTCCACAATTCTATTGAAAATGGGTTTTTGAGGAGTGCTGTCGTAATCCACTACAAAATATCCTTTTCTTTCAAATTGAAATTTTTCTTCAGGTTTGGCATGTTTTAAAGATGCTTCTGCCAATGCTGTTATTGTCTTTAATGAATCAGGATTTAATCCCTCTTTATAATCTTTTTCCTCTGGCAAATCATCGGGAAAAGCTTCTTTAAATAACCGGTCGTAAAGTCTTAGTTCGATAGGTATAGCATCTTGAGCGTTTACCCAATGTATTGTCCCTTTCACTTTTCTCCCATCGTTTGATTTTCCGCCTTTAGTTTCAGGATCGTAAGTGCAATGTATTTCTGTAATATTCCCATTAATATCTTTTACAACATCAGTACATTTTACAAAATAAGCATATCTTAAGCGGACTTCGTTTCCCGGACTTAAGCGAAAATATTTTTTGGGAGGTTCTTCCATAAAATCATCCCTTTCAATATATAATTCTTTGCTAAAACTTAAAGTTCTTTTACCTGCTTCTTCTTTTTCAGGATTATTAACAGCTTCAAGAGTTTCTGTTTGGTTTTCGGGATAATTTGTAATAATAAGTTTTATTGGATCTATAACAACAAGTACGCGGTTTGCCTTGAAATTTAAATCTTCGCGGATACAGTATTCCAATAGGCTTACATCAATCGTGTTTTCGCGTTTCGCTACGCCAATTCTCTCTGCAAAATTTCTGATAGATTCAGGAGTATAACCTCTTCTTCGTAATCCGCTTATAGTTGGCATTCTAGGGTCGTCCCACCCATTTACGTAATTACCTTTAACCAGTTCTAATAATTTACGTTTACTCATTACGGTGTATGTAAGGTTCAAACGTGCAAATTCAATTTGACGAGGACGGTAAACACCTGTAATAATTTGGTCTAAAAACCAGTCGTATAAGGGACGATGCACCTCGAACTCCAAAGTGCATATGGAGTGAGTTATGCCTTCGATATAGTCGCTTTGCCCGTGAGCATAATCGTACATTGGATATATACACCATTTATCGCCTGTTCGGTGATGAGATTGTTTGAGTATCCTATACATAATAGGGTCTCGCATATGCATATTAGGAGAATTCATATCCACTTTTGCTCGTAAAACCATACTACCTGTTTCGAACTCTCCATTTTTCATGCGTTCAAATAAATCAAGACTCTCTTCAAATGGACGATTACGATAAGGACTCTCAATACCTTTTGATCTTGGATTTGTGCGTTGTTCGCTAATTTGTTCAGGAGTTTGCTCATCTACATAAGCTTTACCTTTTTTTATTAGCTCTATTGCCCATAAATATAATTGTTCAAAATAATCTGAAGCAAAACATAGATTATCCCATTCAAACCCTAACCATTCTACGTCTTTTTTTATCGACTCAACATACTCCATCTCTTCTTTCGTAGGATTTGTATCATCGAAACGTAAATTACATTTTCCTTTAAATTTATTTTTTAATCCAAAATTTAAGCATATCGATTTAGCATGACCTATATGTAAATAACCATTGGGCTCGGGAGGAAATCGAGTAATAATAGTTTCGTACTTACCCGTTTTAAGTTCACCTTCTATAATTTCTTCAATAAAATTAAGTTGATTTTTTGTTTCATTTTCCATAAAGACCAATATTTGTTGATGCAAAATTAAAATATTATCAAATCGGTACATACATGATTTTTTCTTTATTTTTGGTCGAGAATAATAAGCTATGAATTTTAAAGGTATTATCAGTTTTGTTTTATTGGTTTTAGGTATCAATTTATCGTTTTCAATTGGTGTGCATAAGTGTGAGGTCGAAAATGGTGTAATAGACTTAAGCAAAGGGATTCAAAACAAAAATGAAGTAATAAAACTTTGTGGAGAATGGGAATTTTACCCCAATCAATTTATAGGTATTGATGAGTATAAATCGAACAAGAATTTAAAACCTGTTATAAAGCATATACCATCATTTTGGACTAAAGAAGAGTTTAAAAACAACAAAAAAGGGACAGGTTTTGGTACATATCATTTATTGATTATTGTTAATCAAGATACTAAGCTTCATGGATTAGCTTTTTTTGACATCTTTTCTTCATATAGATTATTTGTTGATAATGAACTAATTGCGGCGGTAGGAGTACCTGCCAAAACGAAAAAAAGCTATTATCCCGAACTAAGAAATGTTTTTAAGGTATTTAGATCAGATAATGATAGTGTTCACGTTTTTGTTCAAGTATCAAATTTTTCACACAGATTAGGTGGAATTACAAAAACTCCAATTCTTGGGACATATTCGGCTATTAGGAGTATTGAAAAGCAGTTGCTTATGAGCGATATTTTCTGCATAAGCATTTTATTTATTTCAGCATTTATGTTTTTTGTACTATATATTTTTATGAAAAGGGAATATGCTTATTTGCTTTTCGCTTTGTTTAGTTTTATTGCCTTTATAAGTTTATTTGTTATAAATATTTTACATATTTTCAGCTTTACCCATTTGTCGTTTAATGCAGTAATAAAAATCCAATATATTACAATTTATTTGATGATAAGTACAATATTACTTTATATTTATTATCTATATCCTTTAAAATCAGAGAAAATTCGAGTTTTTATTATTTGTGCAATTAACTTGTTACTTGTTGCCCTATCTGCTGTTTTACCCGTTTATCTCCTTTCTTGGGTAATACATTATTCCAAATTTATAATTACACTTACTATTGTTTATGGAGTGTTTTATGCAATAAACATTTTAAAACGAAAAGAAGAAATGAGTTGGATAATGATTGTAGGACTAAGTCTTATTACAATAACTAGCTCTGTTGATTTATATATGTCGACACATTATTTACAATTAGCAAATTCTGTATCAAGAATCGGAATATTATTATTTATCCTTTCTCAAATATTTTTACTATTGAAAAAATTTGTTGATACACAAAACCAATTAGAAAAGCTTACCAAAGACTTAAAACACATCAACAATAATTTAGAGAAAATTGTAAATAGCAGGACGCAAAAACTAAAATCACAAAAATTAAATTTAGAGGATCAAAGAAGGCAACTTAAAAAAATTGTTAAAACAAAAAATAAACTTTTCAGCATAATCGGGCACGATTTACGAAGTCCAATAGGCATTGCCAATATGTATGCCGACACTATGTTAGAAGATAAAACCTTAAAATCAAAACAACATGAAATGTTAAAGTTTATATCGGATAGTAGTTCTGCTGCATTACACTTATTAAATAATTTGTTGATGTGGGGAAAAAGTGAAACAGGTACAGTTATATATCGTCCTACATATTTTGATATACAAGAACTTTTTGTAGAATCGATAAACCAATTTAAAGGTGCAATGGAAGCAAAAGACCTTAAATTTACGATAAATTCGGAGAATCAAATAATTTTTGCTGATAGATTTATGATTTTTATGGTAGTAAATAATGTCCTTAGTAATGCAGTAAAATTCTCAGAACCTGGAAAAATAATAAAAGCAACCATACATAATATCATTATTCGTAAACGAAAAAATGTTGTAATACAAATTGAAGACGAAGGAGTTGGTATGTCGCCAGAACTCATCGAGACAGTATTAAAAACTAATGAATACATTTCGCAAAGAGGAACAAAAAATGAGAAAGGAAGTGGATTAGGCTTAAAGATATGCAGAGATTTTATAAAACAGAATAATGGTAAGTTTAACATATTATCTGAAAAGGGAAAAGGTACAACAATAGAAATTATAATACCGGTAAAAATATGGGATTAATACAAATAGAAGGAATGGAGTTTTACGCTTATCACGGACATTATCCCGAAGAAAAGATAAGCGGACATAAATTTTTAATTGATCTAAGCATGTGGACAGATACTTCTAAAGCAGAACTAAGCGATAGTATAAGCGATGCCTTAAATTACCAAACAGCATATATTATTGTAAAAACCTGTATCGAACAATCTAATTACAATTTGCTTGAGCGAATTGCCAGAACAATACTTGATACATTATTTGAGAAGTTCTTAAATCTTGAAAAGGCTATGATAAAGATAAGGAAAATAAACCCTCCAATGGGTGGACAAATTAATAGTGTAAGTGTAAGTATAGAAAAATATAGAGATTAAAATTTTAACTTCTATCTTTGCTAATTATATATAAAAAAACAGAAAAATGTCAGAAGTTACCGTAACACTCGAAACAGCAAAAACACTTGGGTTAAATGAAGAAGAATTTGAACTTATTCAGAAATATATGGGTAGAATTCCAAATTTTACCGAGCTAAGCATCTATTCTGTAATGTGGTCTGAGCATGCTTCTTACAAAAACTCTATTACTTGGCTAAAAACCTTACCTCGCGAAGGTGGCTGCTTGCTTACAGGTGCCGGAGACGAAAATGCAGGCTTGGTTGATATTGGGAATAATCTTGCTTGTGCTTTTAAGATAGAATCACATAACCACCCGTGTGCAGTAGAACCTTATCAGGGAGCTGCTACAGGAGTTGGAGGTATTAATCGCGATATTTTTACGATGGGTGCTCGACCTATTGCACAACTAAATTCACTTAGGTTTGGAGACATTAAAAATCCCCGTACTCAATGGTTACTAAAAGGTGTTGTAAAGGGTATTGGAGATTATGGAAACTCGTTTGGTGTCCCTGTACTTGGTGGCGAGGTATTTTTCGACAACAGCTTTACTACCAATCCTTTAGTTAATGCTATGAGTGTTGGTATTATGGAAAAAGGAAAAATGATTTCTGCTATAGCTAAAGGAAAGGGAAATCCTGTTTATATAGTTGGTTCATCTACAGGTAAAGACGGTATTCACGGAGCTACTTTTGCATCAGCCGATATTACCGAAGACTCTGCTGATGATATTCCTTCGATTCAGGTTGGAGACCCTTTTCAGGAGAAATTATTGCTAGAAGCAAGCCTCGAATTAATGGATACCGGAGCAGTAGTAGGAATGCAAGATATGGGAGCAGCCGGAATTATTTGCTCAACTTCAGAAATGTCAGAAAAAGGGAATTCGGGAATGATAATAGACCTTTCTAAAGTTCCATTACGCCAACAAAACATGGAAGCATGGGAAATATTATTATCAGAATCGCAGGAAAGAATGTTAGTAGTTGTTGAAAAGGGTAAAGAAAAAATTGTTGAAAAGGTTTTTGATAAATGGGATTTAAACTGCAAGCAAATTGGTGAAGTAATTGACGAAGATATGTTGTATTTTCACTATAAAGGTAAATTGGTTGCTCAAGTAAAAGCTTCTACATTAGTGCTTGGCGGTGGTGCTCCTGTGTACGAAAGAGAGTATATTGCACCACAATACTTCAATGAAATAAAAACTGTAAATCCCAATGATATCGAAGAACCCGAAAACCTAAAGGATGTTGCAGACTTTATAATACAACATCCAAATATAGCATCAAAAAAATGGGTGTACGAACAATACGATACTATGGTGCGTACAAATAATATTACAACCAACAAACCATCAGACGCAGGAGTTATTAATGTAAAAGGAACAAATACAGCCTTGGCAGTTACTACCGATTGTAATAGTAGATACGTAAAAGCTAATCCCGAAATTGGTGCAATGATAGCTGTTGCCGAAGCTGCCAGAAATGTTGCTTGTACAGGTGCACGTCCTTTAGCTATCACTAATTGCCTAAATTTTGGCTCGCCATATAATCCTGAAGCCTATTGGCAATTTGTAATGGCAATAAAAGGTATGGGTGCAGCTTGTAGAAAATTTGATACTCCCGTAACCGGTGGAAATGTTTCGTTTTATAATCAAACAACTATAAATAATATTACCGGTCCAGTTTTTCCAACTCCTACAATAGGAATGCTAGGAATTATCGAAGACAAATCTTTGCACACAGGTTTATGCTTCTGCAAAAAGGGCGATCTAATATTCCATATCGGTAAAGTACGTAACGATATTAATAGTTCGGAATATCTGTACTCATATCATGGAATTAAAAACTCACCACCACCATATTTCGACCTAGATGAGGCTTATAATCTAAATAATCTTTTATTGCAACTTTCTGGTGCTAATCTTATTCGCTCATTACACGATGTTTCTGATGGTGGACTTTACGTTACTTTAGTAGAATCAGCAATCCCTAAAAATCTTGGCTTTGATATTACTACTGCTGCCGAAGTAAGAAAAGATGTTTTCTTGTTTGGTGAAGCTCAAAATCGCGTTATAGCTTCGGTTAGTCCCGATAAAGAACAAGATTTTATTGATATGATGATAGAAAACGATTTTCCGTTTTCGTTGCTAGGGCATGTTACTAAAGGTGAAATTAGAATAGATGATATCTCTTTTGGTTTTATCCGCGACATAAAAGAAAAATACGAAACTGCTTTAGAAAAATGCCTAGAATAATTGGCATAATAAAATGGTAAGACAAAAAAACAGTAATAAGATAATTTTTTTATTAAAAAAGACTCTTGCACTACCTTTTTTAATGATATTGATTACTCCTTTATACTCACAGCACGAAGGTATTCGTAGATATTTCACCGAGTATAATTACAATGTGTATCCATATAATACATACAGCTACTACAACGATACTCTGTTAACAGGTTTTCATCGTTTTGGTGCCACAAAATCAAATTTGTTTTTCACTACTGGTGAATTTGGTGCTCCAAATCTTTCTATGATTTTTAGTGAAAGACAAAAACATCCCGATTTTGTTTTTTTTGATAATTATTTGCCTTATGTTTTTACTCACGAAAGCATCAATTTTTTTGACACAAAAACTCCATTTACAATTGTAAGGTTTAATGGCGGTGCAAAAGAAACCGACGATATTAGGGTTATGCACACTCAAAACGTTAATCCAAGTTTTAACTTTGGAGCCGATTATCGTACTTGCAATTCAACCGGTCATTATCAGCAACAAACATCAAAAACTACTGCACTAAATTTATTTGCTTCTTATACTAAACATAGATATCAAGCACATGGCGATTTTATTTTTAATAAGCTAAATCATTTTAACAATGGTGGAATACAAAGTGATAGCTTACTGGAAAAAACAGAGTTACGTCCCGAAAATATTTCTGTAATTATGTCGAACTCATCTACTACTTTAGCTCAAACAGGATTTCAATACAGACATAGCCTAAGTTTTGGTCCTGCACAGTATGATACTATTTTTGAAAATAAAGACACTCTTGTTGTTAAAAGCTTTAGAGGTAGAGCTGCCATTGAACAAATGATAAGTTACGATAGGTATTTCAGGCTTTATAACGACATTCCCTCTTCTTATTATAAAAATATATATATCGACTCTCTTCAAACACATGATTCTATTGCTCTTAAAAAAGTAAATCATGAATTAATGTTTAAATACCGTTTAGGTAATTATACAAATTCTGATTTATCGTATGTTGCAGCATCTTTGCTTAGTGATTTTAATTGGTATCATCAGTATAATGCAGATAATTTCTACTTAAATCACGGTATAAAATTAATATATAGGCAAAATTTGGGTAATTACAGTTTATATGGTAACGCATCAAGTTACCTAATTGGGCATAATGCCGGAGATATCAGTATAAATATTGGAGCAAGAAAATTGTTAAAACCTGAAACGAAACATAACTTAATAGCAAATTTTCAGTATTCATTAAAAGAATTTGATTTTTGGGAAGAACATTATTATTCAAATCATTTTATTTGGGACTTCGAGCATATTAAGGGCACTAAAATAATTATCAATACTGAATACAGTTTTCAGCCATGGAAAATTTATTTAGGGATTGATTTTTATTATTTAAAAGATTACTTGATTTATGATTATTCTGCACTACCGCAGTTTGTGTCAGAAATAAATAAAATTGCATCTGCTAAACTAGGTAAGATATTTAGTGTAAAACCATTTTATTGGGATAATACTATTTATTATCAGTATGTTGAGCATATTGATAAACTTCCTGTTCCTCAGCTAAGCGGGAAAAGTAACTTGTATTTTCAACATTATCTTTTCGAGAATAATTTATTACTTCAAGTTGGTTTAGATTTTTGGTATCATTCCGAAGTTTTCGGACCTGCTTATATGCCGGCAACAGGAGTTTTTTATTTTCAAGATAAGCGTAAAACCGGTAATTATTTTCTGTTAGATGCTTATGTTTCTTTCAAAGTAAAGCGGCTAAGGGCATTTTTTAGAATGGGACATATTAACGATTCATTTATGCCCCGTAATTATTTTAATATGCTACATTATCCTGACCGTCCTATGGCATTTAATTTTGGTATTAGTTGGGAATTTTATGACTAAAATTTGCATTGCAATAATTTTTTTTCGTATATTGCATACATGAAAGGCTTGATAATCAAAGCATTTTACATAATACTAACTGTTTTATTACTTTTTGCATGTAATAATCCTCAAACATGCAACATTGACAAACAGCCGCAATCCGCTGACTTAGTGGACATTATAAAAAGAGACACCCTGATTGCTGTAATAAGCACTAATTCGACTGATTATTTTGTTTATCGTGGTCAACCTATGGGTTTCCATTTTGAGTTAATCAAATTATTTGCTGATAACTTAGGATTAGAAACACGCGTAATTGTAGAAAATGATATTGAAAAGAGTATTGAACTAATAAAATCAAATAAAGCCGACATTCTTGCTCAAGGCATGACAATCACAAACTTAAGGCGTACAAAAATGTCATTTACTGTACCAATTGCTAAAACACGACAGGTTCTTGTACAGCAAATTAGCGATACAATGGTAAATTCAACCCTTGAGCTTGCAAACAAAACCATATATTTACAGAAAGGTACAGTTTTCATACAGCGACTTAAGCATTTATCAGAAGAAATTGCAGCACCCATTAATGTTGTTGAAATTGATAGCTTAGAGGTTGAACAAATTATTGCAAAAGTAGCCGATGGAACTTTTAATTATACGGTTTGTGACGAAAGTGTTGCTACAATGAACCAACGATATTACACTAATATTGATGCAAGTGTTGCTATAAGTCTTGAGCAATATATTGCATGGGCAGTACGAAAATCATCTCACAATTTACTTGATACTCTTAACAATTGGCTTTTAGATTATACAAAAACAGTAAGTTTTACACATTTATATAATAAATATTACAAGCATCCAGGTTTATTTCGTAATGTCAAAAGTGATTACTTTTCCGGAGCTAAAGGACAAATTAGCGATTACGACGAATTAATAAAGCAATATAGTAAAAGTATTGGTTGGGATTGGAGACTTTTAGCATCACTAATTTATCAGGAATCTCGTTTTAATCATGATGCAGTAAGTTGGGCCGGTGCATCGGGAATAATGCAAATTATGCCTGCAACTGCCGACATGTTAGGATTAAGCCCTGATGCAGGAATAGAAGCTCAAATTGAGGCAGGAACCAGACTAATAAAAATGATCGATAACAGAGTACCCTCTGAAATAACTGATACCAGCACTCGTCAAAAATATATTCTCGCAGGATATAATGTTGGATACGGACATGTTGAAGATGCTATAAGACTTGCCGAAAAATATGATGCCAACCCACACAAATGGGACGGAAATGTTGCAGAATATCTTATCCATAAATCAAATTATGAGTATTTTACCGATAGTGTAGTTAAGTTTGGATATTGCCCTGGTATTCAGCCAGTGCAGTATGTAAAAGAAATATTTGATAGATACGAACATTATAAAAATGTAATTCCCCAGTGATTTGATGAAAATATTTAATTATTTGATAAAAATATCTTTACAAGACTTGCTACATATTAAAATAATTGTATATTTGCACTCCCGTTTTGGGAGGTATTTTTATTGATAATAGTAAAGAAAGAAAATAAATAATATTATGGCACATCATCAGTCAGCAAAAAAAAGAATCCGCCAATCAGAAGCACGCAGACTTCGTAATAAATATTATGGACGTACTACCCGTAATGCAATAAGAAAATTTAGAAGTCTTACAGATAAGAAAGAAGCGGAAGAAATGTTACCCAAAATTTCATCGCTTCTTGATAGATTAGCTCAAAAGAATGTAATTCATAAAAATAAGGCTGCAAATCTAAAATCAAGCCTTTCCAATCACGCGAATAAGCTTCAGTAGAATTATTGAAATATTTAAAATATGAGCCGATTTTTTTTAGAATCGGCTTTTTTATTTTAATACATATTTGTATTTTGCATAGATACTTTAATAAAATTAGAATGTCTAAAACAGCTGGTATTAAATCATGGGCTATTGACGACCGCCCACGCGAAAAACTTTTACATAAAGGGTCTGCTGCGCTTAGCGATGCCGAGTTAATTGCTATTTTAATAGGCTCGGGAAACAATAAACAATCGGCAGTAGAATTAAGTCGCGAAATTTTAAGTAAGTACAATAATAATCTTAACAATCTGGGTAAGCAATCACCCGAAGAATTGATGAAGTTTAAAGGTATTGGCGAAGCTAAAGCAATAAGCATAGTAGCAGCTCTAGAACTTGGTCGCAGGCGTAAAATTTCGGAGGCACTTAGTCGCCCTAAAATTTCGTGCTCTAAAGATGCTTTTGAGCTTTTTCAATCAATAATTGCAGATTTACCACACGAAGAGTTTTGGGTACTCTTGCTAAATCGAGCAAACAATGTGATTGATTATTTTAAAACAAGTCAGGGTGGTACGTCAGGAACCGTAATGGATGTAAAGATAATAATGAAAAAAGCTCTCGAAAAACTTGCCCACGGTATAATTATAGCACACAATCATCCATCAGGAAATAATAATCCGAGTGAATCAGACAAAAATATTACACAAAAGCTTAACAATGCCACTAAATTTTTTGATATTCAATTACTTGACCATATAATTGTTGCCGACAAACAATATTTTAGTTTTGCCGACGAAGGTTTGCTTTAAACCATATCAAAAACCTATCTTTGCGAAATGCAGGTTTTATTACCCAAAATATTGCCACGAGCCGAGTATAGTATTAAGCTTATATTCACAGACATCTTAGGTGTTGATATTGAAATAATTACAAATCCTCAAAAAGCAAGGAACAACTGTTTGGTATATGGTGGTAAACCGGTTAAAAATTTACCTTTTTTGTTTGCCGATTCAATAATTCAAGAAAATGATATTTCTGCTAAAAACCCACAAGTGTTTTTTTGGGACAATATCCCTGTCTTTTTTGCTTCAAGTGCCAACTCAATAATTCCTTTCGATATTATTTCCGCAACATTCTGGTGTGTAAGCCGATACGAAGAATATTCAAATTTTGTGCCCGATAAATTGGAGCGTTTTGCGGCACAAAATAGCCATGCATTTCGTAACAATTATTTAAATAAACCCATCATTAATATTTGGGCAAACAAGTTTGCTTTAGAGTTAAAAAAAGTATTCCCCGACTTAAAAATTGATAAACCGAATTTTAGATATATACCCACTATTGATATCGACAGCCTTTTTATGTATAAGCACAAAGGTTTTGCAAGAACTATTGGAGCTTCGTTGCGAGATATTTTTAATGGAGATGTGAGAAATTTCAAGAAAAGATTTAATGTATTAACTAATAAAGACAAAGACCCTTGGGATTGTATTAATGATGTTATAAATCTCCATACTAAGCAAAAAGAACAATTGAAAGTTTTTATATTACTGTCAAAATACGGGAAATACGATAAAGCTTCAGGGATACATACAAATTATTTTATACAACAATTTAAGAGTTTATGTGAAATAACTAATATTGGCATACACCCTGGAATGTCCGGACATAGGGATTTTAAAATATGGGATGCTGAATTTGAGTTATTCAAAAACTTATTCGGTACTAGAGCAGTATTATCAAGAATGCATTATTTAAAATTAAATTTACCCGGCACATACGAATATTTGTTAAATAAAGGTATAATTGAAGATTACAGCATGGCCTATCCTGATACACCAGGTTTTAGGGCAGGAACATCAACTCCTTTTTATTTTTTCAATTTAAAAACTAACAAGCAAGAGAACTTAAAACTATATCCAACTGCTGTAATGGATGTAAGTTTAAAAAACAGTTTAAAATTTTCGGGACAAGAAGCCTTAGAATATTTAATTAATATATATAACAAAACAAAAGCCGCAGGAGGTGTGTTTATAAGCTTGTGGCATAACGAATCTTTTTCGGGATATGGCGAATGGCAAGGATGGGACAAAGTTTATTATGATTTCATAAAATATCTAAATAATAATGCCGATTAAGCACCTGGAACATAAAGATATTGACAAAATTGCATGGAATAAATGCATTGCTGCTGCTTATAATGGGAATGTTTATGCATGGTCGTGGTATCTTGATATTGTTAGCCCAAATTGGAATGCTATAATATTAGACAATTATGAGGCTGTAATGCCATTAACATGGAATAAAAAATATAGAGTTACTTATATTCATCAACCTTTTTTTACTCAGCAACTTGGGATTTTTTCTAAACATTCAGTAACCAAAACAATGTTGAACAAATTTTTAAGTAATATTCCTTCACAATATCAATATGCAGAAATTTCGATGAATGTGAATATCAATAAAGAATACTTCGACATTCCAATAGCAGAAGGTATTACCTCTCATTTAGATTTAATAAGAAATTATACTGAGCTTAGAAAAAACTACAATACCAATACAATACGAAATATTAAAAAAGCAAACAAACACGATTTACATTTTCAATTTTTAGATAAGCCTTGCCAGATAATTGATTTGTTTCGTTCGAGTAAGGGTAAGGAGCTTAAAGAGCTGAAAACGACACATTATCAAAAACTTGAAGCATTAATGAATTATGGAAAAGATTTTAAGCTTGCAATGTTTCCCGGAGTTTTAGACGAAAAAGGAGATTTGTGTGCAGGTGGATTTTTTATGTTTTCGCATAATAAACTTGTATTTATTTTTGGGGCAAGCAATAAGAAAGGCAAAGAAAACGGTGCTATGTTCTTACTAATTGACAATATTATAAAACAGCACTCTTCTAAAACATTAACTATTGATTTTGAAGGTAGTATGGTGCCTGGTGTGTTGCGATTTTATCAAGGCTTTGGAGCAAAAAAATTAGTTTATCCCAGAATTAAAATTAATAATCTCCCAAGTTTAGCAAAAATCTTTAAAAAATAGCAAATATGTTTTTGCAACTAAAAAATACTGGTAAATTTATGTATAGTATCAAAATTATAATAAATTTGTATTAATTTATTAGTAAATATGAATATTTTTATAATTCAGTTTTTTATTAATTTACAAATATGAAAGTAAATAAAATCGGAGGTAAAGGTTCGTTATTTGACCAGTTCATGGCAGAAATTAGAGAAGAAAACATACAGCTCGACCGTATGCGTTTTAGGCGTAATCTGCAACGAACAGGAGAAATTTTAGCTTACGAAATAAGCAAAGAATTAAATTTTGATAACGAAGACATTCAAACTCCGTTAGGCATTGCCAGTGTACCCACAATGCAAGAGCAACCTGTAATAATTTCGATATTAAGAGCTGGATTACCTATGCACGAGGGGATGTTAAATTATTTGGATCATGCCGATAGCGCTTTTGTAGGTGGATATCGTAAGTATGAAAAAAATGATAGCTTTGATATTTTGATAGATTATATTACCTGCCCTGATATTGAAAACAGACTTGTTATTATGTGTGATCCTATGTTAGCTACCGGGCAAAGTATGGTGTTGACTTATAAAGAGCTTTTAGCACATGGAAAGCCCAAACAAGTGCATGTTGCAACCCTAATTGCAAGCAAAGAGGGTATAGAACATCTTGAAAAATATTTGCCCGAAAATTCTACTCTATGGGTGGGAGCAATAGATGATGAATTAACAGTTAAATCGTATATAGTACCCGGATTAGGAGATGCAGGCGATTTAGTATTTGGTGAAAAAGAATAATAAACTATTCCTCACTTGCTATTCTAAAATCGATCTCTTTATCCTTAGCCCAAGTTTGTTCACTTTTATAAAAATAGACTGTGATTTTTGCGGTGTCTCGCATATAATTATAATCAATAAGCTCAATTCTTGATATTTTTACTCCTAATCGCTTTTCTAAATCTGCTTTTAATTCTTCTTTCCTTCGAGGATCAACTAATTCAATCTTTTCGTAAACAATTGTTGTAAACGATTCTGTTTCAAGAATTCTCATTCTAGCAATTATGTAATTAATTACAATAACTATCACATTTGCAAATACTAATTCTGCATAGCTGATTTTTTTGTTGGCGAGAGCATTTATTACCGATAAACTAATTACCACAAAAAGATAAGTCATTTCTCTTATCTGTATAGTAGTTGTACGATATCTTATAATTCCAAAAACAGCAAAAAGCCCTAATGCAAAACCTAATTGAAGCTTTACGCTTTCTAGTAAAAAACAAAGTAAAAACACCGAAATACCAATCATAATAAATGTAAAAAGATAGTCTCTTCGCTTTGTTTTAGGATAATATAATCCTCTTACAATTATCATTATACTTATAAAGTTAAAAGCAAATCTTATTACCATTGCTAAAAAATCTTCGAGGACAAATAATTTAATTCCAAATATTTTAACTGCGTCTAATAGTAATGTAATCATTATTGTAATTTATTAATAAACATTAAATCTTCTTTAAATGAATTCTTCTTTATGTTGGGCTGCAATAGCGCCATGCCTATACAATATTTACTAAACCCACGTGAATAAATCTTAAGCTCCTTAAGTGCATTAGCAAAAGATGAGCCGGCTTTTTCTCGTTCCGATTTAAGTTCAGCTATTGCGATGTGATTCAATTGTTTTGACTTATGGTTGACGTGTAGATTTAGATTATAATCAATTGTAATTCTTTCTTTTGTTTTAAAAGAAGCAAGAGTTATACGATTAAATGAATTTGATGAGGATTTTTTTAGATTGTTTTCTGAAATATTAATATGCTGTTTTATAAACTCAAAGGACTCATTATTAATTGAATCAATAGCATCAGAAGCAATCCTTTTTTTTACTGTTTGACCTTTATTGTTCTTCTTCTTTATTTCAAGGAAATACTCGTTATTAATGGCATATCTCCTCAATCGGATTTTATACCTATTAAGCCGTTTATTATGATGTTCTATATATGTTGTAAGATTAGGGGTATCGAAATAATCAGTATTATATAATAATACCCGTTTGTTTTCTATTTCAAGAACTTTGTATTCATCAGAAACCTTATCAAGCAAAGCTTCAAGTTTGTTTATGCTAAAAACATGTTTAGTGTCTTGTCGCTTCATTAATTTTAATTGATTAAGCTCGTTAAGACTTATAGATTCAAATTTTTGCAGAATTTTTTGTATTTCCCCCTCGTTAAAGCTCATTAAAGTATTTATTCGTAGTCCCTATTTTGTAAGATGCAAATTTTACTTTGCAAATATCGTATTTATTTATTTAATAATAAACTAATTTGTATTTTAGGCAATGTAATTTGATTGATTTACTCTGATTTTTTATCTATAAAAAATGTTTACATTAACTATCCCAAAAAGCTAATTAATATACTCAAAATCAAAGTTTTCTAAGTTGTGGTTTAAATATTCATGGTATAATGTATCTATCTCAGTTTTTAGATATACAATATAGTCATCGCCCTTAAATGCGTTTAGTACTGAAGTAAGAGAGTTGTAAATGCTAATGCTAATATCGTTTTTAGATGAATATGTGGAGGAAATTAAGCTACAAATTCTCATGCTTTCGATGTATGCTCCGCTTGTCATTATTACGCTTAAACCATACATTTCATTTGAGTCCAAGAAGTCGCTTGCAATATAAAATATTGAATCTGCTAACTGAAATACAATTTCAGGTTTATCAATATTTGTCTCTAAGCTAGAAATAGTTGTGTTTAACATTTCGGGAGGTATAGCAAGTAGTCCGGCTAGTGTATTTAATTTTCCCATAATATTTCTGCAATCCTGCACACGTTCGTTATATCTTGCATAAGCCAAATCGGCAGAATACATACCAAAAAGCAATGCCAATTCTTTGCTATTAAGTTCTGCAGTATTAAAATCTTGCAATAAGTGAGTTTTTCTATATGTAAAATCTGTTGGGATAATTTGTAAAACAAGGCTTTCGTAGTCGGGTAATTCGTTAATTAGAGAATCAAGATTAATTTGGCTTGTGTCAACCACAGTATTAGAAAAATCTTCCTTTATAGTTTTAATATTTCTACCTTCTTTACAGGAATAAAGGCTTAGAATTGATAAAAATGTAATAATACAATAATTCTTCATGCTGCAATACAATATTGTAGTCTGCAAATTAGTAATTTCATTTTAAACTTGTAATAGATTTAATTAAAAACTTTTAATATGTTTTCTAATTCTATTTCTCTTAGATTTTAATTTATTATTTTTCTGATTTAATTATATTAATTTTGCTTAAAATCAAATAAAATGTTTACAAAGCGACAAAACCAATACAATAAGCTAATACAGAAAGAGTTAGGCGAAATATTTGTTAAGCATGGTAAAGAGTGGTTTGGCAATGTGCTTGTAACTGTTACTATTGTTCGTATTACAAGCGATTTGAGCCAAGCAAAAGTATATCTCAGTGTTTTACCTTTCGAGAAATCTAACGAAGTATTGCAAAACACAAACTACCGGACAAAACAAATTCGTGGATTATTTGGAAATTTAGTTCGACATCAAGTTCGTCATGTACCAGATTTAGAATTTCATATAGACGATACTGCAGATTTTATCGAACGCATAGATAAGGCTCTCGGCAAGTAGATAATATATGAACTTCTCACTATACATAGCAAAACGATATCTTTTCTCACGAAAATCTAGAAATGCAATAAATATAATATCGGCCATTTCGATATTAGGTGTAGCAACCGGTACGGCTGCTTTAATAATTGTTTTATCAGTATTTAACGGTTTCGATGGTTTACTAAAAAAGCTTTATAGTAGTTTCGATCCTGATATTAAAATTACTAGCGAGAAATCTAAAACATTTGTTCCTTACACTCAACATTTAAAAGATTTAGAAAGTTTATCCTTCGTTGATGCATACAGTCTTACTATTGAAGAAAATGCTCTACTAGAATATGATGACCAACAGATAATTGCAAGTATGAAAGGTGTAGATTCTAACTTTTCTTATGTTACAGGACTTGATACTATGTTAATTGACGGGGAGTTTACCTTGGAATATTACGATAGCCCCGTTGCTATTCTTGGTAGAGCTATTGCCGGACGACTTAATATTGGTCTTGATATGTTGATGCCAATGAAAATTCATATTCCAAGCCGTACTGCTGAAGTTAAAGGTAATTTTCAGGATGTACAATCTATAATAAACACTGGGAATATTTATCCGATAGGAGTGTTTTCGATTCAGCAAGACTACGACGAAAAATATATAATTGTACCACTAAAATTTGCTCAAAATATTTTAGAGTACAACAATAATATAAGTGCAATTGAAGTAAAAATTAACAATACAGAAAATCTGAGTAAAGTTAAAACACAAATTAAAAACATTTTTGGGGAATCTTTTAAAGTTGCTGATAGACAAGAACAACACGAATTCCTTTATAAAGTTTTAAAATCAGAAAAATGGGCAATATTTATGATAATGGTTTTTATTGTACTAATTGCTTCGTTTAATATTGTTGGTTCACTAACCATGCTAATTATTGATAAAAAGAAAGATATTAGCATTCTTCAAAGTTTAGGTGCCGAAACCAAAACAGTAAGAAGAGTGTTTTTTATGCAAGGAATGTTTATTTCACTTATCGGAACATTGACAGGCTTACTATTAGGCGGAATTATTTGTTACATTCAGCAAACCTATGACATCATTAGTCTAGGAAAAGGTGGCTCTTATATTATTAATGCTTATCCTGTATTAATGAAAGGTTTAGATTTTATCGCAGTTTTTGGTGCTGTAATGCTAATTGGTTTTCTTGCGTCTTGGTTTCCTGTGAAATACCTTACAAGTAAATTTACGAAAAACGAATTTAATTAATAATATATGAGAAGGTTAGCTTTGTGTTGTGTTATGCTTTTTATGGGGTTTGGGATAATAAATGCTCAGGAAGAAGAACATACTTTTAAAATTTATCAAAAATTAGAAGCCGGATATATGTTCGGGGGGCAAGCTTATAACGATAATTTTAGCTATAACCCGGGTTTTCAAGTTCACGGTGCTTTTGGGATACACATTAGCAAACGATTTAATGCCGGTGTAGGACTTGGATATTATCAGCTTACTAAAGAAAAATTCTTACCCATTTTTGCCGAAGTAAATGGTTATACTAAAGGAAAAGACAAAATATCCAATATTATTAATTTCCAATTAGGATATGCTCCGGCATGGTACTCTGAACAGGTTGGATACAATGGATATAATTATAAAGGGGGAATTTATTTTGACGCTGGTATGGGGATAAAAATTAAAATTAGCGAATCTACCGATGTATATTTTAAAATATCTTATCGTCATCAATTTGCTCATATTACATACGAGTTGTATCCCGAAACAAAGTACAAAGAGTCTCTAAATTACGATTTGTTTAACATCGCATTTGGAATAAACTTTTCAAAATAAGAATAATCATAAATGTTAATGGGGCTTAAATCTTATAATAAAAAACTGTTTTTTGCATTAATTTTTGCATTAATTATATTTAATGGGTTTTCACAGACTATAGTTATAAACGAGGTGGTTTATTCAAACAAAGGTTGTTTACAAGACTCTTTTGGGAATACACCCGATTGGATAGAGTTATACAATGCAGCTAATTATACTATTAATTTAGAAGCATATATTATTGCCGATGGTCTTGAAACAGATGATTATTGGAATATGCCAGCTTATTCTTTACAGCCGGGGGAATATAAAGTAATATTTGCTTCAGGAAAAAATATTAGAACAGGAAACGAATGGCATACCGATTTTAAACTCGGGCTAATGCAAGAACAAGTTTTTTTATTAAATCCTCAGCAAATAGTTATCGACTTTATTCCGCTACAGTGTGTTCCGCCCGACAAAAGTTTGTCGTGTAAGCCCGATGGTGATTCGCAAAATCGAAAAGTTTGTATTCCAAGCCCGGGGCAAAGCAATAACGAGGCTGATGAGGTTATAATAAATTATCTGCCAGATGAACTAAGCGTAAGCCATTCAAGCGGGTTTTTTAATGGCGAAATAGAAGTAGAATTAACAAATCTAAATCCCGAAAACAAAATTTGCTTTACATTAAATGCAAACGATCCCGATTACGATGATGATGTTTATACCGAAGCTCTAATTTTAGACGATAGAACACCTTATAATAATCGTTTTGCTGATGAACCACCCATGAGTTTTAAAGTTGGAAATGATATTTTTAAAGCTCAGGTATTACGTGCACAGGTTTATAGCGAAGGATGTCCTGCCGGTAACCCAATAAATCGCACTTTTTTTATAAGTAATACATCAACAAATCCATATAATGTACCTGTAGTTTCCCTTATCACCGACAAAGACAATTTATTCGATGATGATGAGGGAATTTATGTTTTAGGAAATAATGAAAATTATTGGAGAAGCGGAAAAGCTTGGGAACGAGATGTTTATGTTGAAATGTTTGATAAATCGGGAGTTAAAATTATTGACCAAATGGCAGGTATGCGAATTCATGGAGGAGGAAATCGTAAATCCGACCAAAAATCATTACGACTTTATGCACGAAATAAGTTTGGTAAAGGATGGTTTAGCTATCCCTTTTTTGAGGATAAACAGCATATTGATAGTTGTAAGAGACTTATTCTAAGGAATGTGAAAGATTGGGACGGAACAATGATCGTAGATGAATTGTCGCAAAATCTTGTTAAAGATATGAATATAGATTATTCTGCATTTGTAACTTCAATAGTATTTATAAATGGCGAATATTGGGGTATATATAGCTTACGCGAACGTCAAGACGAATATTATGTTGGCAGCAATTATTTTATTGAAACCCCTAATATTACAATAATTGAATCAACACCCGAAAGACTTTATGCAAACGAAGGCTCAATGAATGAGTATAATGAATTGATTACAACTTTAGAGCTTGCCAACAAAAATTCAGAAAGCTTCTATTCTGATATAGATAAACTTATTGACTTAGATGCTCTTATCGATTATTATTGTGCCGAAATTTATTTGGCAAATATTGACTTCCCTTACAGAAATATGAGTTTATGGAAAACTGATAGCGACACTTCACGATGGAGGTATTTCTTTTACGATTGCGATGCCTGTATGGATAGATTTACCGATAATCTTTTAAGAGAGTACGGTAGCGGTTTTGAGGAGTTTTATAACTTTCATGATATGTACAAAACTATCTTGTCTCATTTATTACAGAATAATGAGTTTAAACAGAAATTTCAGTCAAAAATGTATTATCATTTAAATACTACTTTTAATCCTGAACGTGTGCTTTCAGAAATAGAGAACTTAGAAGATGTTTATAATCCATTAGTTAATGAGCATATCTATCGATGGCATATTCCCAGTGATTATGTAAGGTGGAAACAAAATATTGACAGACTTAAGCTTTTTGCAATGAAACGTCCTATGATAGTTAAAGAATTTATGCTTGAATATTTCGGATTACCTTTCAATATTTATCCAAATCCTGCTTCCAATAGTTTTAATATCAATTTGCTAAGCGATACCGAAAATCTAAATATCAGTATTACCGATTTATATGGTAGAACTGTTTACGAAAAAAGTTATAGTAATCAGGGTTCTTTAATATCAATAAACCCCGAATTACCTCAAGGTATGTATCTGATCAACGTTTGTATTAATGACATGATATTTACAAAAAAAATCGTTATGCTTTAAGGATGAGAGTAGTTAAACATTCAATATTGTTTATTTTTATAATATCTGTGAAGTTTGCTTTTTCGCAAGAAACACGCTTCGAGATTGGGACAGACTACACTATTAAAAAATTCAATATTGGATTAGAAGCCCAGTTAAGAAAGCCTTCGCTAATTAAGAATGATTATTTGGGTTTATTTCAGGCAGAAGTAGAATATGAAATTTGTAAACAACTCGATTTTGAAGTTGGTTATAGATTTAAAACAGATATTGAGGAATTTTATCCCGAGAGCCATATCGACTACAATAGTAAACACCGATTTACTTTCGATTTGGGATATAACGCAAAAAGGTTCGACAATGATATTAAACTAAAAAATACAGTACGATATCAAACAAATTTTTCGCAAAACGGAAAACGAAAAAACTATTTACGAAACGAGTTTGAGTTGAACTATAAACTTACTAATAAGTTTGAGCCTTATATAGCACCCAGTATTTACTATAATCTTGACAAAAAACACTTTTCTGAATTTAGAATAGAAATTGGCAGTGGATTTGAGTTTGGGAAAAACTCTATTGATGTTTTTTATATTATCGAACTAGATGTGTTGGGTGTTGAGCGAACTCGATATATTTTGGGTCTTGCTTACGGGGTTTCGTTTTAGGTAAATATTAAAAGAGGGTTTTCTGCAACTTAACCAAAATGCTGCTTCTGTGATACTCTTTGTAAAATGTTTCGCAGCTCTGCTGCTTGGCGGTGTAGAATTTTTATCATATTTAGAAATTATCTTACCTATAGTTTGAGGTGCAGAGCACCGAAATATTGATAAAATAAGTGCTTTTTTTAGAAAATGTTTTTGGCATGTGTTTTTGCTTTTCTTCGAGGCAAAAAACCATGCCAAAAACCTTCGTTTTTATATTCTGCACCAAGCTTCTACCTCTGCGATACTCTTTGCAAAATGTCTCGGTACTCTGCACCTTGTATCCTAACTGCCATTTGAAATTATAAATGTTTCGCAGCTCTGCTGCTTAGCTGTATAATTTTAATTAATATTAACTATTAGTTTTGTAATGGATATTTCATTTATTCTATCTTTGCCAAATTAATGAGAGGATTATGATTTCAGTAAATAACTTATGTGTACGATTTGGTAGTTTTGAATTATTCAAAAATGTTGGGTTCATGATTAATCCCCGCGACCGTATTGGTTTAGCAGGTAAAAACGGAGCAGGCAAATCAACACTGTTAAAGGTTATTGAAGGAATTCATCCCGTTAGCGAGGGTGAAGTACAGGTGCCTCCGGGTGTAAGAACCGGTTACTTAGAACAACAGTTTTCTGCACTCGAAAAAGGCAGAACAGTTATTGAAGAAGCAAGAGAGGCTTTTTCAGAAATAATGTATCTTGAAAAAAGAATTACAAAATTAAATGCAGAAATTAGCAACCGCACAGATTATGAAAGCGATAGTTACAACAAACTTTTAATTGAATTAAGTGAAGCAAATGAACGTTTTATATTACTTGGTGGCGATAGCATTGAAGCAGATTTAGTGCGAACTCTTAAGGGACTTGGTTTTAGAGAAAATGATTTAAACAGACCCACAAATGAGTTTAGTGGAGGATGGCGAATGAGAATCGAATTAGCTAAACTTTTGCTGCAAAAACCTGAAGTTTTATTACTTGACGAACCAACTAATCATCTTGACATCATTTCAATTCAATGGTTAGAAGAATTTCTAAAATTGTATCCCGGTGCTGTAGTTGTTATTTCTCACGACAGAAAATTTTTAGACGAAGTTACAGAACGAACTCTTGAAATATCGCTGGGAAAAATTTATGATTACAAAGTCCCGTATTCAAAATATATTGAATTACGAAAAGAGAGACTGGCTCAACAATTGGCTACATACGAGAATCAACAAAAAATGATAGCTGAAACCGAAAAATTTATTGAACGATTTCGCTATAAAGCGACCAAAGCAAATCAGGTGCAATCACGAGTAAAAGCACTAGAAAAGCTTGACATTGTTGAAATTGATGAATTAGACACAAAAAACGTACACTTTAAATTTCCTGATGCTCCCAGATCGGGATCGGTTGTAGTTGAATCAATTGATTTAAGTAAATCGTATGGAAATCTAAATGTTCTTAAAAATGTGGATTTTGTTTTGGAACGTGGCGAAAAGATTGCCTTGGTTGGAAAAAACGGAGAAGGGAAAACAACATTTTCAAGAATTGTTTCCGGAGACCTTGACTACAAAGGAACTCTTAAATACGGAGGAAATGTAAATATTGGCTATTTTGCTCAAAATCAAGAAGAATTATTAGACGAAAACGCTACAGTATTTGAAACACTTGATAGAGTAGCTGTGGGAGATATACGAACAAAAATTAGAGACATACTTGGCTCTTTTATGTTCAGTGGCGAGGATGTTGACAAAAAAGTGAAAGTGTTGAGCGGAGGCGAACGCACTCGATTATCCCTTGCTAAATTAATGCTTGAACCATATAATCTTTTAATCCTTGACGAGCCAACCAATCATCTTGATATTGCCAGCAAAGAAGTGCTAAAAGAAGCTTTAAAACAATATAATGGTACTCTTGTGTTAGTATCTCACGACAGATATTTCTTAGACGGACTTGTTGATAGAGTTTATGAGGTAATAAATCATAAGATTAAAGAAGAGGTAGGTGGTATTAATGCATATCTTAATCGTTATCATAATTTAATTGTAAAATCGCTTGGTCAGGATAAGAAAGCAAAATCATCATTGCAAAAGAACTCTGAGAGCAAAGAATTGTACGAAGCACGTAAAAATTTTGAAAAACGATTGCGTAAACTGCAGCGTAAACTAGAATTAAGTGAAGAAAAAATTGAAATAATTGAAAATAAAATTCAAGAATTAGACACACTACTTCAAAGCCCCGAAAATCTTTCTCCCGATTTTTATTCGGAATATGAAAATTATAAAAAGAAACTGAGCGAAGCATTTACCGAATGGGAATACTTCGCTCAGAAATATGAGGAACTTAAACAACAAACTCCTCAAGATTAAAAACATTTTATTTGCGGAACAATACTTCGTCAACAACAACTTCTGTAATATATTTACGCTCACCTTTGGCATCATCGTACGAACGACTACGTAACTTGCCGTTTAAAACTACTTCGGCTCCACTTTCCATATGTTTTTCAATTATTTCTGCAGTTTTGTTCCATGCTACTACATTGTGCCATGTGGTGTCCTGCTTACGCTCACCATTCTGAGTGTAATACTCATTAGTTGCTAATGAGAAACGTACCATTTTACGACCGTTTTCTAATTCTTTTACAATAGGATTTTTACCCATGTTTCCAATTAACTGTACACGATTTCTTAAATTCATAACATTAAAATTTAAAAGTTTATAATTAATTTAATTTTTTACATTTTGAGTAATCCCGAGGGCTTACCGAAAAACGACACTGCAAAGATGAATCACTCCAATTATTATATTCGGTTAATAATTAATTGCTTTCGTTTAACATTCGTTTGTTGTCGTTTGTAAGCGTTTACAAACACTTTGCACTATCCGTAACCACCTGATTTATTGCTCGTTATGCAATATTTAGGAATTGAAGTATTATGATTAATTTTTTTCAAAGAAATTCCTCTTTTGTTTAATCATATTTACTTAACCCAAAAACTTATACTTTAATGTTCTAAGGAGAAGATGTGCTTATACATAAAAAGCTAGTAATAATAGAATAGCCTCTCTAATTAAAACTTTTAATTATTGATTCTAAGATTACTTTACCGTCAGTATTTCCGAGTTCAGGGTCGGTAGCACGTTCGGGGTGAGGCATCATTCCAAACACATTTTTATTCTTATTACATACGCCTGCAATATTCATAATCGAGCCATTTGGATTACTTGCTTCGGTAAGTGAACCATCGGCATCACAATAACGCCATACAATTTGCCCGTTTGTTATCATTTCGCTTAAAACTTCTTTAGTTGCAAAATATCTGCCTTCGCCATGTGCAATAGGTATCTTTAGAGGTTCATCAGATTTAGCAAGTAAAGACATTGCAGTATCGGTATGTTCTGGTTTTATATACTGGTTTTTGCATATAAACTTCTGATTTACATTATGTAATAGTGCACCAGGCAAAAGTCCTGCCTCACAAAGTATTTGAAATCCATTACATACTCCAAATACAAAACCCCCTTTATTTGCAAAGTTTATTACCTCATCCATTATTGGGCTAAAACGAGCTATTGAACCCGAACGTAGATAATCGCCGTAAGAAAAACCTCCGGGTAAGGCTATTATATCGCAAGATTTCAAATCTACTTCTTTGTGCCACAATGGAACAACCTCTTGACGAAGAATTTCGCCAAGCGAATATATCATATCATGATCGCAATTCGACCCTGGAAATACTATTACACCAAATTTCATCTATTATTGTTTATTTCTGATATCTACCAAAAGTAGTATGCTTATTTTATCTTTTTTGCTTCGTTCTTAATGTTCTCAATCTCTTTATTTTTCTCTTCTATTTCTACATTTTTTTCTTCAAGCTCCTTTTCTCTTTTCTCTATTTCTTTTTTGTTTTTTTCAATTCTATCTGCATAATCCTTATTTTGCTTTTCTAAATGCTCTTTATCATTTTTAACTTTATCTCTGTTACTTATCATTTTATCAAGTTCTTTTTCTTTATCAGAAATAACATTAGTGTAAGAATCTGCAATTAATTCTAAAGCAAAATCTTGCATAATTTTTTCAGCAGCTTTGTATTTATCGGGATGTTGAGAAGAACTTAAATATGCACCTCCCAAGTCAAATGCTACTTTCAAATGCACATCTTCACTTTTACGCTCTTGATTTACAGTGGCATATATATCCACAGTATTATCAGAAATACTCTTAATTGATGCATCATCGGCAAAAATTTCTTTTTTCGATTTAACTTTTGCTCCATAATTTTTCATTAGCTTTTGCCAAGCTTTTTGAACTGTTTTAGCATCTGATTTAAGAATTGTAATTCCTAAAGCATTATTGCTACCGGAACTAAATTCGCAGGTGCTTTCTATTACCTCAACTTTTTGTGAAAAGGCTAACTGAGTAACTAATACAGTTACAACTAAACTAAAAATACACTTTTTCATAATTTAATATTTTAATCAAAAATAATGTCTCAATTATTATATTCATAAAAGCTTTCGCCTATGCAAATATAAGAATTTGTTTATGATGAAATCACTAAAACGCAATTTTATAATTAACTTAGTGCCTAATTTTTAATTAAAACCTGTTTCAATGCTAAAAAAGATTAATATTAGTACTTATGCCTCATGGGTTTTAGGAATAATAACATTTTTTTTGTATTTGTTAAGCGCCTCGCCGGGAGCAAGTTTTTGGGATAGTGCTGAATTTATAGCAGTAGCTTCAAAATTGCAGGTTGGGCATCCTCCCGGAGCTCCATTTTATGTATTATTAGCTAGGATTTTTAGTATTTTTAGTTTCGGAAATACTGATTCTACTGCTTTTATGATAAATATGCTTAGCGTAGCTTCTGCTTCACTTACGGTAGTTTTTACATACAATACAATTTATTTATTGATAAAACGATTTGATTTAAACACCAAGAATAAATCTATATTTAATAAATATATCCCCGTAGTAGGAGGCTTTATAGGTGCATTATCTTTAGCTGTTTCAATTAGTTTTTGGAATGCTGCCACAGAATCGGAAGTTTATTCTTTTTCGTTGCTTTTAACTGCTCTTATGTTTTGGGCAATACTTAAGTGGGAATCGCAAGCAAATAATAAAAATTCAATAAGATGGATATTCTTAATTGCATTTTTAACAGGAATAAGTCTTGGTACTCACTTGCTAGGATTATTATGTTTACCTGCTATTATTTTAGTTATTTATTTTAAGCAATATAAACCCAAATGGAAAACAGCAATTCCAACATTTATTATTGCAATAGTCTCTCCTATTATCATTTTGTTTGTATATATTCCTCTTGTATTAAACTTGGGTAGATGGTTCGATATATTTGCAGTAAACTCCTTATCACTGCCGGCAAATACAGGGTTGCTTGTTTTTGTTTTTCTGTTGTTTGCCATTTTAGCTTATGGAATTTATTATACACTTAAAAAACATCAAAAAGTTTCACACATTGCGTTTGTATCAATAGCATTATTAAGTTTAGGATTTTCTTCGTATGCTTTAGTAATAATAAGATCAAATGCCAATCCTCCGATTGATGAAAACAATCCCGAAAATATTATTAATTTAATTTCTTACATTAAGCGAGAGCAATACGAAAATAGTGCCTTAATATACGGACCTGTATTCAACAGTAGTGCCGATAAGCGTAGTCCGTATGTAGAAGGTAAAAAGATTAAAAAACTTACTAATTCGGGATACGAAATAGCCGGATATAAATTAGAACCAAACTACGTAAAAAGAGATTTGAGTTTTTTCCCACGTATGTGGAGCCAAAAAAAAGAACATATTCCTGCATATATATCATGGAGTGGTGCTAAACAAGAAAAAACTCCTGATTTTGGAGAAAATTTTAAGTTTTTTCTTCACTATCAAACCGACCATATGTACTTAAGATATTTTATGTGGAATTTTGTTGGAAAACAAAATGATATGCAAGGTCATGGAACTGCCTTAAGAGGAAATTGGATGTCGGGAATTAATTTTATTGATAAAATTAGATTAGGTATTACTAAAAAAAATCTTGGACCATTTAAAAATGCCGGCACAAATACTTATTTCTTTCTTCCTCTTATTGTAGGAATTTTAGGTCTGTATTTTCAATATCGTAAAGACAAAAGGGGTCTTCTAATTCTCATTACATTGTTTTTGTTTACGGGTTTTGCAATTGTAATTTACTTAAATCAAACACCTTTTCAGCCACGCGAAAGAGATTATAGTTTTTTAGGCTCATTTTACGCTTTTAGTTTATGGATTGGTATGGGTGCTACTTGGATTATAATATCACTAATGAAATTAATTAAAAAAAATAAACTTGCTTTAGCATTGGGTAGCCTTACCACTTTATGTGTTCCTGCTTTAATGTTTGCTCAAAACCTTGACGATTGCAATCGTAAACACCAAACATTAACCAATGATTTAGCTTATAATATTTTAAACACATGCGAACCGAATGCTATATTGTTTACTAATGGCGACAACGACACATTCCCCTTGTGGTATTTGCAGGAAACCGAAGGCATTAGAACAGACGTTAGGGTAGTAAATATGAGCTATTTAAATATGGACTGGTATATTGATCAATGTAAACAAAAACAATATAATTCAGAACCTGTTCCTATTTCTATACCTTCGGGAAAATACATTGCCAATCTGCGTGATTATAATGTAGTGCGCCCAAATTTTTTGCCTTTTGTTGATACTATCTATGCGATTTATAAAAAAGAGATTGACAGAGATTTTAAGCTTCTATGCGATAAACTAATGTTTACTCTCGACAATTCTGATTTTCCGACAAAAAATCCTGAAGCATATAAACAAGTTGTCAATGAATTTTTAAACATTCGTCCACATGTTGGAAATCAACGGTTCTTAGAATTGAGAACTTTTATTATTGAACTCACAAAAACAGAAAACATTGCAGGCTATAGCCTTAGATATGATGCAGCTCAAAATCTGGCAGAAAACATGGAATTGTTTATTCAAAAGCAAGCAAGTTTTCCTTTACCTTTAAATGCAGTTCTCGATTTTGCTTTTTCTGATGATGAAAAAAACAAAATAAACACCCTACTATACAACAAAAAAATGAATTATATTCCTGGACAAATCTTAAGACTATCTATTGATACTACTCAGGTACTTAAAACAGGAACCTTGTCGCCCGAAAATCTTGAATATATGGTTCCCGTAATGCAATGGAAAGTTGACAAAGATGTATTTACTAAAAGTGATTTAGTTATTTTAGATATAATTCGAACAAATAATTGGGAACGCCCTATATATTTTGTTAGCACAGCAGGAGTTACAAATTACTTAGGACTCCAAAAATATTTTACACTTGAAGGTATGGCTTATCGCTTAATTCCTCAAGTTACACCACTTAGTAATACAGAACATGGTACAACAGACCCATACAAAATGTACGATAATATCACTAACAAATTTAAATTCGAGGGAATTAATAATCCAAAAGCGTATTTAGACGAAAATATGAGAATTATTGCAATGAATATGCGGAATATGTTTGCAAGAGCTGCTCGTGACTTATATTTTGCCGGTGAAATTGAAAAAGCTGATGAAATTATTACTTTATCGCAAACTTTGATACCAAATAAAAAAGTCCCTTATGATTATTTTACCGTAAGTCTAGTGCATGCATATTACAGAATTAATCAAAAACGTAAAGCAAGAGAATTAGCACAAATAGTTGTTCAGAACATGTGCAATAAGCTGGAAGTAATGTTAGCTATGGAAAATAAATATCAAAAAGCACTCGATGATGAAGAGATTAGGATTCTGGCAGTATTGCAAGAGATAAAAAGACTGGCAACAGAATATGAACATAAAGAATACGAATTGGAAATAACAGATATTTTTAATTCTATGTACGAAAAATATGCCCGAAAAAAAGAACTATATGAAAACAAATCATAGAATACCATATTTATTTCGAGTATTTTTTAATAAAGCAATATTTAGAATTAATAATAATCCAAATACAATATTTTTGAGTTTCGATGACGGACCTTATCCTGAATATACTCCGGCTATACTCGAACTCTTAGATAAGTTTAAAGCAAAAGCAAGCTTTTTTTGTTTAGGAAAAAACGTTGAACTTTATCCTACACTGTTTCAATCAATATTAAAAAAAGGACATACTGTTGGAAATCATACTCATTCACATATTAATGGGTTTAAATCAAGTTATAAAGATTATTCTGAAGATGTAAAAAAAGCGTCTAAACTAATCAAAAGCAAACTGTTTCGTCCACCTTACGGAAATATAAGCCCAATCAGATATAATAAACTTTTAAAAGATTATAAAATAGTTTTTTGGGATGTTATGCCCGGAGATTTTACTAATGGCATTACATCAGACCAATTGACCTTAAATATGATAAAGCATATTAAATCAGGTAGCATAGTTGTATTGCACGATCAATATATAGGCGAACAACACTTACTGCCGGCACTTAACAATATTTTACAATATTACTCGGGATTGGGCTATAATTTTTGTGATTTAACCAATTGTTAATTGTTGTTGTTGCGCAATATCTCAGACTGTCGTCTGATACTTTCTTTATGAATCATTTCTAGTAATTTGTGAACAAAATCATCTGGCAGACCAATACTTTCGGCTTGTTTCAATCGTGTTTCTAATATATTCGCCCAACGCTTTAGTTGAAATACACTTACATTGTGTTCTTTCTTATAATTTCCAATTTCGTCAACATATTTCATTCTAAGTTGCAAAAGCTCTAAAAGTTGACTATCAACACAATCAATCTTTTCTCGTATATCGTCAATTAAACGATTAAGTGTCTCATCCTCTGCAACTTGTCTTCTCCATTTTAAGCTTTCTAATAATTCTTTAAACTGCTTTATATCAAATTGTTGATTTTTATCGCTAAGAGCTTCGGCAGGATTTATATGAGTTTCTATCATTAAACCATTAAAATCTAAGTCAAGGGCTCGTTGCGAAATTTCATGAATATATTGTCTTTTACCTGATATATGGCTTGGATCACAAAAAATTGTCAAATCGGGCAATCTTCGTTTCAATTCTATAGGAACTTCCCATTTAGGTATATTTCGATAAGCATGTTTTTCGTAAGGGAAAAAACCCCTATGAATAGCCGCTATATCGTTTATCCCATTTTGTAATAACCTTTCTATATTTCCGATCCACAGATCGACATCAGGATACTGAGGATTTTTTACCATTACACTTAATCCTGTACCTGCAAGAGCATTCGCAATTTTTTGTACCGAAAAAGGATTTGAAGAAGTACGGGCACCAATCCAAACTATTTTAATACCTGCCTTAAGGACTTTTTCTACATGTTCGGGTTCTGCAACTTCTGTGCTTACATATAAGCCCAGTTTCTTCTGTACTTCATTTAGCCAGTTTAAAGCAATATCTCCGGCACCTAAAAATGTATTAGGTCTTGTTCTTGGCTTCCATACACCAGCTCTAAATATTATTCTTTTATCGAGCAAACTTAATTCTTTTGCCGTATTTAAAATCTGCTCTCTATTTTCGGCACTGCAAGGTCCGGCAATTAGTTTTATATCACTATTTTTTTGAAAAAATTGCATATCCAAAATTAAACATTTTTATAGCATATTTATTTGATTGCATTAATATTATTTATTTTGATTAAAATGATTTAATTTTACATCATAAACTAAAAATAATAAATCATGCCGGCATTCAGAGTTTTAACATTAAATGAGGTTATTATACAAAAACAAAGTGCATTTCCATATGCTAAAGGGGAATTATCAAGACTTTTGAGCCATATTGGCTTAGCTGCTAAAATTGTAAATAAGCAAGTTAACAAAGCCGGTTTAGTTAATATATTGGGTGAAGCACATCATGTAAATATACAAGGCGAAGCACAACAAAAATTAGATGTATATGCCGATGAGGTTTTTATAAAAGCACTAAAAGCATCGGGAATAGTTTGCGGTATTGCTAGTGAAGAAAATGACGAAATTGTAATTTTCGACGACGATTTATCTCTCGATGGCAGCTATGTCGTTTGTATCGACCCACTCGACGGGAGTTCTAATATAGACGTTAATGTTTCTATCGGGACAATATTTTCAGTTTTTAGGAGATTAAGCCCAAAAGGCCAAAAAGCTACAATCGAAGATTTTCTGCAACCCGGTACTAAACAAATTGCCGCAGGTTATGTAATTTATGGTTCCAGCACAATGTTGGTTTACACAACAGGACTTGGCACTACAGGCTTTACCTTGGAACCATCAATCGGTGAATTTTGCTTGTCGCATCCATATATGGTTACTCCAAAATCAGGAAAAATATATTCTATAAACGAGGGTAATTATATCCGTTTCCCACAAGGCGTTAAGAGTTATTTAAAATATTGTCAGGAAGAAGATAAAGAACCCTCAAGACCTTATACGTCAAGATATATTGGCTCGTTAGTAGCCGATTTTCACAGAAACTTGCTAAAAGGTGGTATATATATTTACCCTAAAACGGCAAGCAATCCTAATGGGAAATTACGATTACTATACGAGTGTAACCCTATTGCTTTCTTAGCAGAACAAGCCGGTGGACTTGCAAATGACGGATATGGAAATCGAATAATGGAGATACAACCAACTTCAATTCATCAAAGAGTTTCGTTTTTTACCGGCAGTAAAAATATGGTTATCACAGCCGAAAATTTCATGAAAGAAATGGGAGATTGATATGCTAAGACATGTATTCAAATTCTTTATTCTTTCTGTATTAACTGCTACTGGCAGTATCAACTTGGCACAAAACTTTAGTTTATCTAGAGAAATTCATCTAAATAATATCTTACAAGAAACAAGCGGCTTACTATATTGCAATAGCGGCTTTATATCTCATAACGATTCGGGAGGAAAACCGGAACTATATGTTGTTGACTCAACAAATGGTAAAATAATAAATACAGTTTTGATTGAGGGAGCTATTAATCGTGATTGGGAAGATATTGCAGAAGACGATAATTATTTCTATATCGGAGATTTTGGAAATAATTCGGGAAGTCGTACTGATTTAAGAATATATCAAGTTAAGAAACCACAAGATATTTTGCTTAAAACCAGCTTAAAGCTTAAAAACACATTCTATTTCAAATTTGAAGACCAAACAGATTTTAAAAAAAACTCTAGAGAAACTCCTTTCGACTGCGAAGCATTTTTTGTAATTAACAATATAGCTTATATTTTTTCTAAAAACTGGCACAATCAAACAACTAGTCTCTATAAACTACCATTAGATGGTAACATAGAAACAGCAAAAAAAATTAGTACTCTTGATGCCGATTGCTTAATTACTTCCGCTGATTTTAATGAGAATATTAATACTATTGCTTGTACAGGTTATAAAAAAGGATTTCCGATTAAAACAGTACTTATTTTTATTGGATTTAATCCCCAAAATGAAAGCATTACTTTTTTCAAAAGATACAATATGAATTATTGTAATCATCAAATTGAAGGATTAACATGGATTAACAATAATAAATTGTGTATAAGTAACGAGTATTCTAAAAAAATTCCTGCAAAACTTGTATGCTTAGATTTAAACACACAAAATGAACTTACATTAACTAAATTCAACAATAATAAATACAAAATCATATTACCTGACAAGTATTATGGTAAATATGTGATTAAGAATAAACTAGGGCAAGTTTTATATGGTTCAAAAATTAAACGGAAACAAAAAACTATAATAATAGAAATGCCTAATGGTGCACACAAACTATTTATTGAGGGACAGCGATTAATAGCCTGGTTTTTTATCCCTTAAAAGATTCTTAGTTTATTCAGCAAAACACGCCCATAACCAAAATATCATCTGTTTGCGGTTTTTCTCCCATCCAATTTTTATGAGCAGTCTGCAAATACTCATTTGTGGAATTTTCATCCATTTTATCGGTATCAATAATTAATTGTTTGAAGAGTGGGTACTTCATTTTTGTATTATTCTCACTACCAAACTGGTCGGCATATCCATCAGTAAATAAAAAGAATTTACTCCCCTTATCATACTTTATTATTTGCTCATTAAAATTTGTTTTTAAATCATATCCTATATAAACGTTATTACCCCTGTATTCTGTAATAGTTTTATTCTTCAATATCCATAATCGTTGTTTATTGCCGGCAAATATTGCAGTACCCCCCTCATTTAATAATAATAATGAAATATCCATTGATTCGTTTACAGAACTGCCTTTACTATTAAAATATTTGTAAAACAATCGATTAAGTTCCTCTAAAGTTTTACATGGAGAACTAATACCGGTTTTATCTATTGACCGTTCTAAAAATTGGTTACTTAAAGTTGATAAAAAACCTCCGGCAACACCATGTCCTGTGCAGTCGGCAACTACAATTAAAGATTGATTGTTGGAATGAAAAAGCCTGTAAAAATCGCCACCTACTTTAGCCTTGGGCTTGTAAAACACAAAACTTTTATAAATTAATTGTTTAAAATTATTATTATTCAAAGTCCCCTTGTTTAAGATATATGCAGCATAATCAATACTTTCGTTAATAGTTTTGTTTTGATCAGATATTAGCTTATTCTGATTGTTTAGAACTTTATTGAATCGATTTTTCTGAATTATCTGCTTTAGCAAAAGGATTAAACTCAATAAAACAAACGAGCCTAATATAGTTAAAAGCCTTAAGCTATTTCTTTGTCGTTTTATTCTTTCCGATTTCAATTCATTATCACTTTTTAATTTTTCGTTTTCATAAATA